>Ga0129336_10000537_pt1 | contig 22161 bp, 20 predicted proteins | sample CPB6_02_DNA_FD_96878 | JGI IMG/M metagenome (GOLD analysis project Ga0129336, IMG submission 96878) | Freshwater to marine salinity gradient microbial communities from Chesapeake Bay, USA - CPBay_Sum_0.6_0.2_DNA | ecosystem: Environmental > Aquatic > Marine > Coastal | place: USA: Chesapeake... | reverse complement strand
TTTCTTAAATAATCTGTTTGTAGTATATTTAAATACATTGTATAACTTAATAATAATATAGTAATTATTTTCATAATCGATGATGTTACAAAATAGTTGCTTAAGGGGCTAATGATAAATAATACAATTAAAAATATCGATATTGCTGAACATGTACAAACTTTTTTTGTGGTATCTGTAAAAGCGTTTAAACTGAAATGTTCGTTAGAGTTCATATAATTTTATTATATAATTTTTTTTTATTAAAATATATATAATGAGTAAAACACGTAAAAATAGAAATACATTAAATAAAACACGAAAAAATCGAACATATTCAATGAGTGACTATAAAAGTGGTGATGGAATGCTTACAACTGTCTGGGGACCAGCTATGTGGCATTATTTGCATACTATGAGTTTCAATTATCCTGTTGAACCTACTATTGAAAATAAAAAACATTATCGTGATTTTGTTTATAACTTAAGACATGTATTACCCTGCAAATATTGTAGAATTAACTTAGCTAACAACTTAAAAAAGAAACCGTTGCTTATGTGTCATATGCGAAGTAGAGCTACATTCTCTCGATATATTTATGAGTTACATGAATTAGTAAATAAAATGCTTGGAAAAAAATCACATTTATCGTATTGTGATGTGAGAGAAAGATATGAACATTTTAGATCACGATGCACTGATGAGAAACCCAAAATATTTACATTCAAGAAAACATCAACTCGCAAGAAAAAAGAAAAAGGATGTACTGAGCCATTATATGGTAAAAAATCAAAATGCATTATTAATATTGTTCCACAAGAAGATAAAACTGCAACCTTTCAGATGGATAAAAAATGCATCAAGAAGAGAGAATAATTATATTATTTTAGGTTCTAATTAATTAAAATAATGTATTTATATAATATAATGTCTATAGAACCAACAACAACTACAACAACAATAACAGGGACTAAATTATTAGATTTAACACCAGTGTGTTTACAAAATACTAATAATATAATGAACACGTTAATATTTATGTGTTTAGACCAAGGACATGATTTTAGAGATAAAAGTAGTAGAACTCTTAATAAGGGAGTTCGTGGGTGGGTAGATATTGACTTTAGAGGTGCAGGATATTTGAACAAAATATTAGAAAGTGACTTAGACACAACATACGCACCAAATGAAGGTGATAATAGAATTGAATCCCCTGTAATTTTTGGAAAACAACAATTTGTAACAGGATTAATAAATACAACTTTTATGGGTGGTAATGGTACTTATGGTTTGGTATTACTTGATGATGTATATTATAATACTATTATTTCACAATCTGAATCCGATTTGGGATCTGCATCCGATTTGGGATCTGCATCTAGTTCACAACCTGTAACCGATTCGGAAACTAATATAAAAAAGGATGAAATAGTCTCAAACTTTATTATTGATAAATTAACCGAAAGAATTCAAAGCGAAAATGAAAACGAATTAATTACTTTTTATTTTGGAATTAATGCTGAAAATTATTTCATATTATCTAAAGGTGATGACATTGGTTCAGAAGGAATAACTATTTTTGATAATTTAGGCGGTAAGGATGTTAGTTTTCTGTTTCTTCCATTGTATAAACGAGCATATAATAAAGGAATGCATAAACTTTGGAATTTTAATACAAAAAAACATATTTTTGTTGTGAATTTAGATGAAATGTATATAACAAGAAAAAATAGACCATCAGAAACGGTGTTTACTATTAATAGCAATAGAACTAAAATTTCATGTAAAAAATTAACTACTATTGATTTAATAATTCCGACATATACCTTTAACACTATGGGAGATTATAAAGATGGAATTGCTAATTTTTTAAAAGGTTTAAGTGTTCATATAAAAAAAAAAAAAGGCACTGATTTATTTACTACAATAGCAGAAAGAGATTTAGGCGTTTCAAATATTCATAAATTATTTGAAGACCAAAGATTTACAAAAGAAGATATAGATGTAATTTTAAATTATTTTTTAAAAACTTTATTTGAAGGAGGAGATGGTATATCTACAACAGAAGCAGATGGTATATCTACAACAGAAGCAGATGGTATATCTACAACAGAAGCAGATGGTATATCTACAACAGAAGCAGATGGACCGCTAAGTATAGAATATAAAATTAATGCATCAGATGGAATAGGATATTTTACTCTAAAAAATTTAGCAAATACACAATTAAATACACAATTATATAATTGTGTTCCAAGAGGTGTAAAATATTGGTTTGAGGATTGCCATAATCAAGCATTTAAATATTTTGTAAAATTATTGTATGCTTATCAGAAACCGTTTATTCATCCTAGGTATAATATTACTAATCCAAATCTAGTTGTCAATGAAGCTTTAGGTAGTATAAAAAATTTAGATGATATAAAAAGAAAAATTTTTAACATTTTGTTAACTCCTTTACCAGAAACTTCAGAAGGACCAAAAACTAATCTAGAAAAATATATTACTTACAAAAATGATGGTGAAAAATTAGACGACGTTTCTCCGTTTATATTGAAACAATATGGTGTAATTCCAGACACAACTATTGGAACCGGCAAGAAACATACAACAATCAATTATTTAATTAATTCATTAAACAATGTTCCTAATGATACTACATGTAAGTCCGACTCAACAAATATGGTAGGTGGTGCTAAAGGCGATTTACAATATTTAACAGATTTATTTCCGAATGATAAAAAAGCTATAACTCTAATTGAGACCGCAAGCGATTTTAATGCTACAACTAAAAACTCAATAAAAAAACTTTATCAACAAATACAAGAAAAACAAGATGAAAATGCAAAAAAAATATTAATTGATTATGTAAAAAAAACTTTTGCAGAAGATGGAATTGACTTTGATAAATTCTTTAGTGAAAAAGATCAATCTGAAGCAAAATCTGACGCAGCAAGTAAAAAAGATCAATCTGAAGCAAAATCTGACGCAGCAAGTAAAATAGATCAATCTGAAGCAAAATCTGAAGCAAAATCGTTATTTGATAGAGGAGATCAATCATCATCTGCTCAAACAACCGGCGAAGCCGTATCTGAGACGGCTGATAGTAAACCCGTATCTGAGACGGCTGATAGTAAACCCGTATCTGAGACGGCTGATAGTAAAGATGCATCAATACAAACTATTCCAGTAGAGGCCAAACCTGTTACTACAGTTTATTTTAATAATATTGACAATGTTGATAAATATTTTGATTTAAATTTAAAAGCTGACGATAAATTGATGGATAAACCATTTGTTAAAATTGGTTCAGAAACCCCCAATAAAAATATCCAAGTTTATGAGACCGAATACGCAAATAGTCTACAACAATACTACGATTTTATTCCACAAACTAATTCATCTGGCGAAAACAAAAATTATTTTAAAAATTGTTGGCAGACTATTGATTTTTTTGAAGAGAAAAAACCAGAAACAGAACAAAAAGGAGGCGATGATGATAATTATCAATATCCTTACCGTTTTACAGTAACATCAGCACAAATTGATGGTTCTCTACAAGGTGGTCAAAGTATACCACAATATCATCCTCCAGAAGTAGATATTTATATGCCTATTTTTGAATTAGAAGGTGATGGTAAATTAAAAGGAATAATAGCGAGAATGGTTTTTGTTAAAGAAATACTTGCAAATGCAATAAATTCTAAAAGTCGCGCAGTAGTATTTTGCCATTTTGTCTATGTTGATTTTGAAAGTCTTGGAAAAGATGATATTGATGATGTAAGTAAATATCCAACTGCTTTAAAGGAATTACTCGAATATACAATTAATAACACTTATTATGTAAATACTAACGATGAATGTATTAATTTGGAAGCATTAAACGCAAATCCAGACATAAATGCTGATGACCAAATTGATTTTAAGATTAAACTAATAAACCCTGAAACACCCTCATCTATTGGTGAGAGAAAATGGTATAAATATTATACTTATACATCTGGTCCAGGTGTAAAAGAACATTTTGTTCCACCAACAGACTACAATACTATTGGAGATATTTTATATTTTAGTAAAGATGTTGCTAATAAAATCGCAAATGTTGGAGATAAATTAATTAAGAATAGTGGTAAGTTAAGAAAAGCTTTTGGAGCTCCAGAAGATAACTCTGAACATACTCAGTCGATAATAGATGCACATCCTGGAGCTGTTTTATTTGTAAAACTATTTTTAATAAGAAATAAATATACTGGAGATAAAAGTAGAGCAACTGATACACTATTTTTAAATCAAACTAAATATTTAGAAGGTATTCAGATATCAAATGATGAAAATACATTATTTAATGCTAACATGTTTGGTCAAAATACAATTTGGTCTACTAGTAAACAAACCGTATTTAATATGGCACCATATTTAACTAAGAGTGGAAAAATGCCAATTAGCGGTGGATTTTATATTAATACATTATGTCAATCTTTGAGAGGCAATCCAAGTATAAAAATAGAAGCAATTCAATCAGAGGACTCATTTAGCGATGATGAATTGATAAGAATGGAATATAAATCATCTATTGTAAGTAAAATATCTGGAACAGATAAGATACCTGGATTGTATGAAAAATGTAAACTAGAAACCAACCAGACATACCAACAATTTGAATTTAATTTAATTGACGCTTTAATAAAATATGGTGAATTTCAAGAAAATTATAATGATTTTTCAAAATTATATAATAACTATGATAAAGATCTTTCAATTCTTGATGCATCCGGAGGTGTAAATTATTTATCTACTACAACAGAAAATATACCACAATGGTATGAATTTAAAAATTTTCTTGATGACATTGTTAAAACAACTAAAAAATGTCTAGATTCATTAAAAGACGCTAAAGGAAAGATACAAGAAATGATACAAAAATTGGTGACATTTTTTAATAATATCAAACAAAATTGCAGTAGTTTTAATGAAAGTAGTCTTAGTAATTTAATTTTTTATATTGTTGAAAATATATCTTGGTGGAATATTAAATATTATCAAGATATAATTATTAAACAATATTGCTATATGTGTTTAAAATTGCTTTGTAAAATTCAGAAAGAAATTTCTAACAACAATATTTGCCAAATTAAGAAGTCTGCTCTCGAAAAAGTTAATAAATATTTTAATACAAGAAAAAACGAGATATTAACAATTGAAATATCTGATTTAACATTTCCAACGGATTGGCTCTCAACTCAGTTAACTAGAGAAAGGAAACCTGCATCGCAATCAATAACATCACCTGAAAAACCTGTGTTAAAATGTTTACCACAAAATTTGCGTAGTTTTGAATTTTGTAAAGGTGATCCATTGAGTTGCCAAATTGATAAACCTGCGGAACTACCGCCAAAATTAGAAGTGTCTATTAATTCAACTAAAGAAGAAATAAAATTAAATGAAGATAGATTAAAATTGTTGTCTTCAGAAATTATACAAATTTTATCCAGCGATAATCCGGATATTGCTAATATTAATGGTGTTATAGATAACATATTAGGAGTTAGTGAAACTGGAACACCAACAGCAGCATCAATTTCACCGGATGTTTTATTCACACGACAAACAAAGGGAGCACCTGTTAATAGGACAGAACGTGTAGAAGTCAATGGAACAGGAAAAAAAGAGGAAAAAACTGAACAAGTCACTAAACAAGTCGCTACAACAAGTAAACAAAGAGGTAGACCTCGCAAGCAAACGCCAACAACAGATGACACAGTAGGTGGAATGAACGGCAATATTAATGCGGAAGAGTTAAATCTTTTCTATGAAAATAGCTACAAATGCAATGTTGGTAATTATTTGAAGGGGTTTGTTAAAATAATAACATCTATTAATAAGCAATATGTTGATTCAAACATAAATGAAAATGAAACAGTAAAAGACATAATTGTTAAAATATTATTGAAAGATATAAATTTAATAAACTCGTCGTATGTGCCACTTTTAAATGCAGATAAAATTGTTGATACAATTAATGAGATAGATGGAACGTATACTGTTGAACAAATGAACACTATAAAAAATTTATATTCAAGTCAATTGGAGTTGTATTCTTTAATAAATACAGTTATAAATATTGATTATCAAAATGTAGATGAGAGACAATATCTTGTTGATTTAATAAATGAAAATATAAATGAAAATAGATATAATGATTTAAATTTGCCTTTTACAAAGTTGGAATTATTAAATGCAATTTTAACAAGTGATACAGCATCATTATTAAAACAGCCTGTTAGTCAACCTGTTAGTCAGCCTGTTAGTCAACTTGTTAGTCAACCTGTTAGTCAGCCTGTTAGTCAGCCTGTTAGTCAACCTGTTAGTCAACCTGTTAGTCAACCTGTTAGTCAACCTGTTAGTCAACCTGTTAGTCAACCTGTTAGCCAGTCTATTAGTCAGCAATCGATAAAGCCACGCTATATTGATTACAGAACCATGTATCCCGATATACAAAAAGATAATTATGGTCAAATGAGAAATTATTTTGACCAGACGGTAAGTGTATTTGGAGGTACTATTAAGCATAAAAGAAAACAAGTCAATAAGACAAGAACAAATAAAAGAAAAAATAAAAAAGGAACCATAAGGAAAAGAAAAGTAATAGTTAGAAAATATACAAGAAGACGTTAAAATTATTAAATTATTTATTGAATAAATAAAATAATTTAATTTACATACCAAATTGAGAGAAATCATTTAGAACTGGAGCAGGCAAGTATTCATTATTTATAGCATTATAATTAGGAACTTTTTTGCATTCAAACGCAGGTTCAGGACATCTGGCGCAAGCTGGACATGGTGGACAAGGTTCTTGTCTTGGGCATGCAGATGATGTAGGACAAGCAGGACATACAGGTGGGACAACTTCTGACTTTAAAATATATAAATCTTCTTGTCCTGGCGGGATTTGACTAGCAGGAATACCAGGCGGTAATGTACTTGAATAATTACTAGAAGTAGTGCCAGCAACTGTATTACCGGCAGGTCCTTGAGCATAATATGCAGTATTACCATATGGTCCGGTTACAGAACCTGCACTTCCGCCATAAGGGCCATAATATTGATTAGATGAATATCCATTATTGGTTGTACCAGCAACTGTATTACCATATGGTCCTTGAGCATAATAAGCAGTATTACCTTGTGGTCCAGTTACAGAACCTGCACTACCACCATACGCTCCATCATAAGTTTGAGTGCTGTAACCAGTGCTTCCGTAATATTGAGTAGAAGTATCTGTATAATTATTCTGACTACCTGATACATTATAGTAATAAGTTCCAGAAGAGGTTGTTACTTGAATAGCTTGTTGACCATTATTTGTATTTACAACAGTTGCTGTGGCACCGTTAGGTCCATAATAAGTTGTAGCAGATCCATTATTACCGTAATAGTTTGTGTAACTTTCTACAGTAGATGACGATGCATCAGTTGATTGTTGTGAAGAAGTAAAAGTTACTGGGGTTGAACTACCTGGTAGTACTATTTGTAATGATTGTGAGCCGTCGCTGTTAGTAGTTACGGATGCTGTAGTTCCTTGTGGTCCATAATATGTTGAACCTGGTGACAATTGAGTTGAACTTCCGGTGTAATGGTTATAATTATCATATTGATTTGATGAACTAGTAGAAGATCCACTTCCGGACATTGTAGAAGATCCACTTCCGGAAGAAGATCCACCGTTTTGTTGACCATTTCCAGATAAGTTAAATGTAATATTACCTGTTAATCCTTCTTTTCCGCAATTACCTCCTAAAAAGGAACATAATAAAAGGCCTAACAATAAAATTAGGAATAGAAATAATGCTTCAGTATTCATTGTATAATTTATATAGTGAAAAAAGTTTCAATTATATGTGTATAATAATAAAAATTGAATTGATTTAAAATTAATTATATATATTATATAGCAAACATGAAGACAGACTATGAGCCAGCTGAAATTATTGATGATTCTTCTGATGAAGAATATATTATAATGAAAAAACCCAAAAAAATGAAAGTTGTTAAACCGAAAGTTCAGAAACCACTACTAAAGAGCTGTCATAATGAAGACGAAAAAATTATTGAAATTGGCGTAGATGAAGCCGGGAGAGGTCCTTTATTTGGGAGAGTTTACACGGCAGCAGTTATTTTACCTAAAGATGATAGTTTTGACTATTCTAAAGTGAAAGATAGTAAAAAATTTCATTCCAAAAAGAAGATTGAAGAAGCTGCTGAATATGTAAAAGAAAATGCATTAGCTTGGTATGTAAGCTTTGAAGATGAGAAGAAAATTGATGAAATTAACATTCTACAAGCAACTCAAATGTCTATGCATAATTCTATAAATGAGGTTCGTAAAATTTACAGTAAAAAATCCAAAGATAAAGAGAGATTTGAAAAAAGGGATTATAATTTCAGTTTATTGATTGATGGAAATTATTTTAATCCAATAACCTCTTTCAATAAGGAGACAAATAAAATAGAAACTGTTCCTTACATGACAGTAGAAGGGGGTGATAATAAATATGCTTCTATTGCGGCGGCTTCTATTTTGGCAAAAGTATATCGAGATAAATATATTGAAGAATTGTGTGAACAAAATCCAGAATTATCTGAGCATTATGGAATTGATTCAAATAAAGGCTATGGAGCAAAAAGACATTTAGACGGAATAAAAGAGCATGGCATTACGATATGGCATCGAAGAAGCTTTGCACCTTGTAAGAATTATATTTAAGTATTATAATAAATTAAATTATAAAATACAATTTATTATTTATGATTTCTGTTTTTTCTACTTTTTAAATTTTTTTTATGGCTTCTCTTTCTTTTTCTTGTTCTATGTTTTTTCATTTTTCCTGCTGTAAATACTTCTTCAACATTTTCTATAGTGTGTGGTTGAACATCATACTCAGGTTTAACCCTCCCATCATTGCCTATTGTAATATTTCTAAATTTAAGCATTTCATTTCTATTGATTTGAACGAATGTTCCTGTAAAAACATTTCCTGAAACTTTAGTTATTCTATATCGTCTTCCAGGCACTAAATTATTAATATTAGTTGTCATATATATTTAATATATTTAAAAATAAAATTGATTTTTTAATTGTTATTAAATCAAATATAAATACTTAAAAATAACGCGATAAGTTTAACGTAATAATAAATGCGAATTCTAGTGTTTGATACAGAAACTACTGGTTTACCACAAACCAAAATATTAAATCCAGATACATTGCATCAATGGCCAACTATAGTTCAATTTAGCTACATTATTTATGATTTATCTTTAAATGATATTATAGAATCAAAGGACTATATTATCAAAGTTCCAGAAAGTATTTTAATTTCTGAAGAATCGTCAAAAATTCATGGAATTACTAACGAAATAAGCTATAAAAAGGGTATTTTAGTTGATGAAGTTTTGAATGAGTTCTTCTATTATTTAAGAGATGTTGATTGGATTATTGGACATAATGTTAGTTTTGATATAAATATGATTAAAGTTGAGCTTCTTAGAATTATTTATAATAAGAAGTTAACCACACAACAATTGAAGACGTACAAGTATGATTTATATTTTATAACCAATTACAAAAATATATGTTGCACTCTACAAGATTCAATTCAATTTTGCAATATTCAAGCTATCGATAAATTTGGAAGACCATATTTAAAATATCCAAAGCTTGTAGAATTACATCAAAAGTTATTTGATAGCTCACCAAGTAATCTTCATAATTCATTTAATGATATTTTGGTTACACTCAGATGCTTTATGAAGTTAAAACATGATTCTGATTTGTTGCATAGTTGTAATTCATTTAAGCAGATTGCAAATGAAATATGTTTAGTTTAAATTTATATTAATGTCTTATTATAAATTTAAACTAATTTTGTATTTTTTTAAATATTTATGCTGAACACATTTCGCAAATTTCATCCCTCTCATCTGTGTCTTGTTTTTGTTCTGGTTCAATTGTAAATTGCTGAGCTTGATGCTTTGCCTTTCTTCTTAGGTAATAAATACCCGTCTTTAATCCTTTCTTCCAAGAGTAAAAGTGCATTGACGTTAAGGTGTTATAATTTGGGTCTTCAATCCATAAGTTTAAGCTCTGACTTTGACAGATATAAGCACCTCTATCAGCTGCCATGTCAATAACGTGCTTCATCGGAATTTCCCAAACGATTTTGTATTTATTTCGAATATGTTCTGGTAACATAGTGAGCTGTTGAACTGAACCCTTATTCGCAATGATATTATTTTTAATTTGTTCGTTCCAATGGCCTAACGATATAAGCTCTTTCATTAGATATTTATTTACAACGACAAATTCGCCGGCTAAGGTGCGTCGACTATATAAGTTGCTAGTGAACGGCTCAAAACATTCATTGAATCCTAAAATTTGTGACGTAGACGCGGTTGGCATCGGAGCCACTAAGAGTGAATTTCTAAGACCATGTGTTTTAATAGATTCCTTCAACTTTGACCAATCATATCGGTCTGTTGGTGTGGTAGACCACATATCAAATTGAAGAATGCCTTGTGATGCTGGTGAACTACTAAATGAACAATAAGAACCTAAGTGTCCATTATCAAAATAGTTAGCAGTTTTTTTATGTCCTTTTACTAGCGTTTCATATTCCCATTCATTTAATATATCTAATATATCAAAACGTTCACGACCCTTTTCTAATATCCATTCTTTTCGTTCAATTGCTATTTCATTACTTCTCTCTAAAGAAGCGTGGTAAATGGTTTCAAAGATTAATTTATTTACTTCTTTTGCTTCATCTGAATGAAATGGAATATCCATTAAAACAAATGTATCTGCTAAACCCTGTACACCAATGCCAATAGGTCTGTGTCTCATATTACTCGCTCTAGTTTTTGCCGTTGGATAGAAATTAATATCAATTACTTTATTCAAATTATTAGTAACTACTTTAGTGACTTCATGAAGCTTATCATAATCAAATAGCTTGGTTTCCGGGTTAACAAATGTAGGTAACGCAATTGATGCCAAATTGCAAACAGCAGTTTCTTTATCATCAGAATATTCAATAATCTCGCAACACAAATTAGACGATTTAATGGTTCCTAAATTTTGTTGATTTGACTTAGAATTAGCAGCATCTTTATATAACAAATATGGTGTGCCAGTTTCCATCTGAGAATCTAAAATCTTAAACCATAATTCACGTGCATTTATTTCTCTGCGAGCCTTACCTGATGATTCATAGCTTCTATATAGGTCTGCAAATTTTGACCCATATACGTCTGATAATCCAGGACATTCGTGTGGACAAAATAATGACCACTTACCATTATCTCTTACTCTCTCCATAAACAAATCCGAAATCCATAAAGCATAAAAGAGGTCACGTGCCTTCATCTCTTCATCTCCATGATTCTTTTTCATCTCTAAGAAATCCTCAATATCTGCATGCCAAGGCTCTAGATAAATTGCAAATGAACCATTACGCTTTCCACCTCCTTGGTCAACATAACGTGCAGTATTGTTAAATACTCTTAACATTGGAACGAGACCATTTGAGGTACCGTTTGTTCCTTGGATATGTGTTCCCTTTGCTCTAATATTATGAATATGCAAACCAATTCCACCAGCATATTTTGAAATCATAGCACAATCATGTAATGTATTATATATACCATCCAAACTATCATTCTCCATAGCAATCAAATAGCAACTTGATAATTGAGCTCTTGGAGTTCCTGCGTTAAAAAGCGTAGGAGTGGCATGAGTAAAAAACTTCTGTGACATTAAATCATATGTTTCCTTTACCAATCGTAAACATTTATCTTGGTCTTCGACATCAGTATCTCCGTGAATTCCAATTGAAACTCGCAACCACATATGTTGTGGTCTTTCAACAATTTTATTGCCAACTCTAAATAAATAAGCTCTCTCTAATGTCTTAAAACCAAAAAAATCTATTAAATAATCTCTATCATGGCAAATCATTTCATTTAATGCAGTTTCATGTTTTTGCACAAATGTCCATAAGTTATTAGAAACTAACGGTTTATTCTCTCCATGAATATTTTTAAACTCATATAAAGATTTCATAGCATTTGAGAAGATTGGGTCTGTGTTCTTTTGATGATTTGAAACAACAATACGACCAGCGAGAGAAGCATAATCCGGATGATTTGTTGACATTACTGCACATTGTTCTGCAGCCAATTCATCAATCTTAGATGTCGGTATCTTATCATATAATTGGTCAATAACTTTCATAACCAATGATTGATAATTGATATGAATATTTGCTTCTTGACCTAATTTTCTAATTCTATTTAAAATCTTATCAAATGTCAAGTCTTCAAGCTCACCATTTCTCTTGATTACACGCATTTCAGTTGAATTGTCCATTATATATAAAATTTAATACAATATTTTTAAACCGATTTCAAATTAAATAAAAATTGATTTTTATAAACTATTTAAATAATAAATCATAAGTAATAGAATGTCGCTTACTGTTAAACACGTTAATGTTCCAGAAGGTTTTAACTTCTCAGTTAGAATGAGAATTAATGATGGTCTTTTATTGCTAATTAATAAATATTATAGACCTTTACATGTGAACCTAATTGATGGTTCAGTATTTGCTACTCCAAGAACCGGAACTTATACTTGGGATGGCATTAATTGTTTTGTTTATAATCAAGAAAAATCTGGTTATATGGAATTATATTTTTATGAGTTAGAACATTATAATTTATTGGTAGAAATTTTGAAGAGTAAAGAACATGTTAAAGTTGAACAAATTAAAAATAAATTATATAGATATGATCCTCGAAATGGATGGGTTCTTACTGAGACATATTCATCATTTGATGAGAAATATTTAATTGGTTATACAGATTATTTTAAGTCAATTGAAAAAGATATTGATAGTCATAAAAAGAATACAAGATTACTGAAGCTAATCGGAGAATATAAGAGTTTGACCTACTTATTATATGGTGCTCCTGGAACTGGCAAGACAACTTTAATTAAAGCTTTGTCATCTAAATATAATATGGATGTATTTGTCGTTAATTCTATCTATGCAAAGAGTTCAAATTTGGGCCAAATGTTGAATCCAGGAAAAGGAAAGGATAAAAATGTTATCTTATTATTTGAAGATTTTGATAGATTTATTGAAAAAGAAGAAAATAAAGAATTAATGGGAATTATTTTGAATGCATTAGATGGTTTTGATGATACAGACAATACTATTCGGTTCTTTACTGGCAATAATTGTGAAGTCATCTTTAATGAACAAGCGCTTATTAATAGAGTTAGTGGTAAATATAAATTTGGTTATCCTGATAGAGAGATGTTTAGAGCTAAACTTTTGAAGTTGTTTATTATTTCTAAGTTTAATGAAAATAAAGATTTTAGTGTAGAAAACATTTATACCGAATTAATGCAAAAAGATATTGAAAAAATGGAGAGATTTTTGGATTTGATTGTCGATAAAAATATAACATTAAGACCGTTCACATCTTATTGTATTCGATATCTATTTAATGAAAATTGTTTAGATGATATGATTGAAAATATTGCAGACTTAACTGGAACTGTTTAAATTTACAAATATACAATTTAAAAATATATAAATTATATATATGAATCAAATAATTTTTTTATTGATGTTAATAATATTAGCACTTGGACTTCCATTAGTATTTAATTTTTCCTCATTAGTTGAAGGCTATTCAAATTATAAAACAAGCCAAGCTATGGGTGGATATCCTAATGCTCAAACTCAGGTTTTAGTTCAAGATACTTATCCTCCAATTGGCAAAAATCAAATATCAGATGATACAGCAAATGATATTTGGCAATACTACCCTACATTTACATTAGGTTCTTATGACCAAATTACAAATAATATAAGATATCCAAGAAATCCTGATATAGGTAGATGCACACCGGCATCAATGTGTGGTGCATTATATCATCAAAAAGATTTAGGAAGTAATACTATCACACCTTTACCTCCTGTTTCTGAAACAGGAACAAGAGTTGGTTACTTTACAACAGATGAACAATTAATTGATAGCTTACCATTTAGCAGTGATGGACCTAATATTCTGTATTAACTTTATAATTAGTTTAATATTTAATTGTAAAGTTTTAATGTCTTCTATGAGTTCTTCTTTTTCCGCCTCTTCTTCTCTTTCTTGTTCCTGCAACCATATTTGATGAAAAACTCATTTTATATTTATCAATAATATCTTGGACTTCACCAACGCTATTTGCATTATTTAATTCTTTCTTAATAGTAGCCCAATCCTTTTTAGTATTTCCCTTTTTAATATTGTTGTCAAGAAGTGTCATTATTCTACTAAATGACAATGAAACACGTCCTCCTGCTCCATCTCTAAATTTTTTGTCTTTATCATCAACCCATGATTTTACAACTTTCTCTTCAACCGATTCTACTGGAGGAGAGTCTTCTACAGCAGGAGAGTCTTCTACCGCAGGAGAGTCTTCTACCGCAGAAGCTCTTGAACTCTTAAGTTCATTTACTTGTTGCTGGATACTATCTAATTGAGATTGAATATCATCAATTTTATCACCGCCCCTCTTAGTTCTACTATGACGCACCATCTATAAATTATTAATATATTTTATATTATTTCTAAATTATTCTAATCTATTTTAATTACTTTTAAAAAACAAACTTCCTTGTCATCGACATAAGGTTTTGTAGGTTGTTCTTTCTTAGCTTTCTTAACAGGTGCTCTATGCTCATAACCAGTCACACGTTCTTGTTCAATTATATTCCAAATCTTTTCTAACTGACCTACGTTTTTATTAAACCAATCTTTATTTCTTAATACTAACACACAGCTTAACTTTTCTAACCTCCAGTAAATAAATTTCATAAATGTATAGTTATAAGGTTCAGATTCATATTTATGAATAGTTGTCTCTTCCCAATTTGCAACATCCTCTTGCGTCCATGTATCTAATGGCATATATTCGTAGTGTGGTCTACCTTCTTTTGTATGAAAATATATAATTTGTCCTTTATAATTACCATCTGATGTTGTTACATAACTATTAAATTCAATACCTTGATAAAATGCTTTTGATGAATCGCTCATATAGGTATCATAATTTGGATATTCAACAAACTTTGTTTCCAAAAAATCACACTCATCTAAGTCACAAACTTCCATTTGTAGTTGCATTTGAACCCAATATTCTTTCTTTGGAATACCGTTAATTTCACGATTAACGATATTTTTAATTTCTAACATGCGACCATATCGTCCTGTTTTAGATTCGATTACAATCCCATCAGGAGACGCTCCGATAAACTTATATACTGAATGTTGAATACACCCAAAATCTTCCACTTTTGAACCATACATATGCTCATATATTAGAACAGATAATGGTTCGTATTTTTGCCCCCAATGTAATGTAGTATTCGTATTTACCATTTTTATTTCTTCGTCATCATTTTCAGCATTAAAATCTTTTAATGGTTGACATTTTTCATAAATAAGTTGATTTATTGTACTTTGAGATTCAAATGCTTTCCATGCATTACTTGCAGTAATTAAGTTCCAGCGAAATTTATACCATTCTGGTGTTCTTTGAACTGGTTGCGGTATTTCTCTTAACCCTTGAATTTTCTTCTTTATTATATTTATCTCTTCCACATTAGCTTCACTGCAATTTTCGTCTTCTTCTTCGATTATTGGTTGTATAGAACGTTCTGGATGAAATGTTGTTATGTAGATATTGAATGCATCTTCTAATAAATCATTCATATCATCTTCAATATAATCACTATCTAAAATATGGTCTTCCATTTGTATATAGAACATCTCTTTTATTTCTTCTAGCAAAATCTCGTGAAAATTTGGATCGGAAATTGCAGTGGGATGCTCTGCCATATATTCTTCCATTAAATGCAATGCAGTTTCTACCAAATCAACAGCATAATTTTCCGAAAAAATAGATGGTTCATCTTCAAATACTAATGTATCAAGTATATCTTGTAACGGTTCTAAATCATATATAAAAGTAGTCATGCTATATATATTATTTAAATCTTTTTAATATATAATTATTTAATTATATAACAAATAAATAGTCATCTTAATTTTCATCATCTTCTTCTGAATCAGAATCATCTGCTTTTGCTTCTTTTTTTCGTATAGTGCCTTGACCTGGTTTTTTTGGAGCTAATGATTTAAGTGTTGAAACTCTTTTATCGATATTTTTGAGTGTAAAATGTTTTGATGTTTTCACATAACATAACGCTGGAATATCCTTAACAACTCCATTTTCCTTATCATATATAACATCTTTGACTCTCTGTAATTTTTTACGGTCTAAACAGTCTCTTAAAAATGTTATTAATAAATCAGATTCTTCATTTGAAAGATTATTTTCTTGCTTGTAATTTTCTACATAGTCTTGTAGCTTCCTAGTTTTAACTGTTTTATTTAACTTACACCATGGTTCGTTTACATTATTAATCTTTTCATTTTCTAAGAACTTATCCAAATTTGACAAGTCATTTGATGATTTAGTTTCTGGCAATGGCACACCATTTAAAAGCATAGTTTTGTACTTAATATTTTTGAGCTCTTGACAATCGGTTTTAATTGAGGAGTCTTCCATCTTATATAATATATTAAATTGAGTTTAACTTACTTTCGCAAAATATATATTTATCAAACAATATTTATATCAATTACATATTAAATATATTATATGGCTAATTTATATGGAAGACGAAACGCCTAAAAAAAGTATTACATATAATGCAGTAAATAAAATTGCAAAAAAACAGTTAATCAAAGAACATGTTAAAGAGAAGAATAAAAAACGAGTCGAATCTGAAAATTGGAAATTTAGTGTAGAAAATTATGCTTATGATAATCAGATTAAAATGATGAAAGATATATTATCTAATAATTATAACTATAATGATGATGTATCAAAAATTGCAATTCAACAAATAAATAGAAAAATATATGGTTATAAACAACAAGATATTATTAAAAAACTTTTAAACGAAAAAGATTTCATTACTTTACAGTCGGTAATAGATAAAATGATTGATTGCGAGTTAAAATGTTATTATTGTAAATGTGAAATGAATGTACTATATGATATCTCGAGAGAAATGAAACAATGGACAGTAGATAGAATTGATAATGACTTAGGACATAATTTAACAAACTATTATTTAGCTTGTTTAGAATGTAATTTAAAACGAAGAAGAAGAAGTGACGACAAGTTTTTATTTACAAAACAAATGAAGTTAGTTAAACTGCCTGGAGAGAATAATGATAATGATGATTCGTTAGTTTAATAATATTAATTAATCTTATATTATTAGACAATGGAAAATAGAAAAATAGATTATTGTGATGAATGCGTAAAAGAATTAGATGAATTTAACAAAGGTATTCGTAACTCTCGTTCAAATTATTTAGGCGAAAAAAATAATTGTGCAATTCATAATCCAAGTGTTAAAATTTACAACGCAAATGGTATAATTAAATGGACTGATAGTCAACCATATGAAAGATCTAGAAGAATGAAACATCAAATTGAAATGGAACAAGAGCAGTTTAGTAAAGAAATAGAATCGTCAGCATATACTTCTTCATTACATCATGACGAGAATACTTGGGATATTTTAAATCAATCACTGTCTGGTGCAGGTTTTAAAGTATCAAATAAGAGAGAAGAACTTGGCAATAAATTAGCTGGTAGAGAAATGATCCAACAAATAGGTTTCAATCCTTTTTTAGGTCAAACAAATTATGTTGATGATATTTCAATTCGGGACCAATTTTTAAAACCAATGAATACTACTCATGATGATACAAAAGCTCCGTTTAGTGCTTAGATTAAGCTAATGTCTTATTGCACATTGTATAAAGTAATCTATTAACAAAATAAGCAATAAACATATTAAACAAAATAATTAAACCATTTCCAACATTTCTAAATTTAATGTTACCAAAATTTTTTATTAAGTAATATATTTCTGTAGCAAATAGTAAGACTAGACTAATAAAAAATAATACTGATATAATAAGAAAATAAACACAAGCACTTTTATCTAAAGGTCCAAAAAAAGAAGTCATCAAATCCGACATTATAATATATATAAAGTTTTTTATTTAAAATATATATTTGCATATAAACAACTTAAATAAGTATTTAACAATCTATCATAATGAGCACCACTGTTAATTATACTACACAAAATGAATTATTACTAAATAATTTATTAGAATTTTATAAGGAAGAGGATAATCTAACAAGAATGTTAAAAATTATTACAGGAGAGTCTAAAATCTCTCTAAGAATTGTTGATTGGTTTGCTACTAATTATGCCAAAAAAAACTATACGTTATATGAAATGACTAATAAGAATGGTGACAATGTTCGTTTCAAAGTTTATTTTGATTATAAGCTTAAATTAAAAGCATATTCTAAGAAGCGTTTTGATCCATTTTGTAGATGGGATAGAATTAGTATTCCATATAAGGACGGGACATGTATTGAAACCACAATTGGACAATTAAATTTCTTTAAATGGGCTATCGAGAATAAGGTGATTAATTTTATTGAAGAGAATTACGAAATCATCGAGAAAGATATGAACAATCGTAATAGTACATCCAAGAGAAAAGAAAATGTTGATAATTCAAAGACGCGTAAGAAGAGAGAAGAATTATCTATTTCTGCAACAAAAAGCATCAAGAAGGAGGATGTTGAAATTGTTGTCAAGTTTCATTAATTAATCTACAATAATCTATTAAGTTCTATATTAGGACAAGAACCACAAAATTCTTCTAATATTTGTTTTTTATCTGTTTCAAGTCCAAAGTTTTTTATGAATAAAACAAGCGTTACATAATCCATTTGTAAAGAACCAACATTTTTTCCATCTCTCCACACCACATGATACATTTGCTTTGGCATTTGATATATTTCGCCTTTTTTATATTGTATTGATGGTATTGTAGGTTTAATAGGACTAAATTCAATTATTAGTTTATTCTCCATATTATCTTATTTTAATTTAAATTTTAAATTAAAATTAGAATCAATTTTTTATTAAATAATGAATTGAAAAACTTAAAATTATAAATTAATAAATAATAATGGGAAATAAGATGTCAACTTCAATAAAAATAAATTATGAAGATATTCAATATGTCTTAAAAAATCAAGAAGGTCATTTATTAATTAACACTCTCTCTGAGACTGAACAAGACTGTCTAATTATTAATACTATGAACATAAAGAATGAAGAGAATATCATAAATAGTTGTATAAAAAATGGACGGAAAGATATAAAGATAATCATATATGGTAAGAATTGCAATGATGAAAAAATATTTAATAAGTACAATCAACTGACATCTCTTGGCTTCTATAATGTCTACATATATGTAGGAGGAATGTTTGAATGGTTAATGCTTCAAGATATTTATGGAGAGAAAGAATTCCCAACGACAAAAAAAGAACTCGACATCCTTAAATACAAACCATATAAGGTGTTAAATGTTCAGCTATTAGAATACTAATTTGACAGCCATAATTGTCGGCCAAATTATATATTTAATTTGACTACTTAAAGACGGGAATACTACATTCTGAAGGGAGTTTCTTTAAATTGTTCGATTTTCTGTGAATTTTTCTTCCCTACATATGAAGGAAAATTCTTTCTTTTTGAAAATGCAAAAGTTTTTTGATTTTTAAAATTGGACAAAAATAAATGTCCAAATTTTAAATTCAAAAACACTCTTACTGACAAAAAATTTTATCTAGATAAAAAAAAATTATCGTCACATTTTAAACGATATTTTTTATTTTTTGTTACCATATTTTTTTATATTTTTCCTCAAAATCCATTTAGGAACTTTTTTATATAGGATTTATATAGGATGGTTCCTACACACGAAAGTTCCGCAAAGTTCCACTGTATTTGTTGTAACTATTTTACGTCTCGCAAAAGTCAATTTGAAAGGCACCTTTCAACCGATAAACACAATATCCTACAAAATCCTACATCAGAAAAGTTCGGCACCATAAAAACTTTTGTTTGTGATTGTGGCAAATCATATAAGCATTCATCTACTCTATATGCCCATAAAAAAACGTGCGTTTTTACAACCAATATAAATAACAATAATAATGAAAATAATGACAGGCTAATTGAGTATCTTATGAAAGAAAATAAAGAAATGAAAGAGCTTGTTTTAGAAATAGTCAAAAATGGCACTAACCATACTACTAACCATAATAATAATTCTATAACACATACCAATTCACATAACAAAGCATTTAATCTTAATTTTTTTCTCAACGAAACATGCAAAAACGCCATGAATATTACTGATTTTGTTGATTCTATTAAATTACAACTATCTGACTTCATAAATGTAGGCGAGGTTGGTTTTATAGAAGGCATTTCTAATATTATTGTAAATAACCTTAATTCTCTCGATGAAACTATCAGACCTATTCATTGCACAGACCAAAAGAGAGAAACATTTTATGTTAAAGATGAAAATATATGGGAAAAAGAAGATGAGAATAAAAAACGTCTAAAACAGATGGTTAAAAGTGTTGCATATAAAAATGAAAAACTTATGAAGACATATAAGGATACTTATCCTGATTATAATGACCCTGACTCTCATAGATCAGATCAATATAGCAAAACAGTAATTGAAGCTATGGACTGCAAAGAAGAAAGTAGAGAGAAAATAATTAAAAATATTTCTAAGGTAACTACTATTTCAAAATCTAATTAATTGCATTTTCCTCTAAATATTTATCAACAGCAATATTAGACAACTCATCCGCTCGTTTATTATGATTTCTAAATATATGAACATACTCAATAGTTTCAAAATGAGATTGTAATTCTCTCGCTTTTTCATATAATTCAATTAAATTTATTGATTTACATTTATATACACCTTTCATATGGTTTATAACTAGAAGACTGTCACCTTCTACTTTTAAATGTTTAATGCCTAATGCTTTTGCTTGTTGTAAACCTAAAATTAGTCCAGCATATTCTGCATGATTATTCGTAAAGTTTTCTCCGACAAAGAAAGACTCAGCCCAGTACTCTTTATCAAAGTGATAAATTACCGCACCTGCACCAGCTAAACCAGGATTTCCTTTACTGCAACCATCAAACTTCATTCTGTAGTCAAATTCCGGAAATATTTTTATACTTGCAGGTTTTTTACCTTTCTCTCCATTCTTTATAAAATAATCGTCGATTTTTGGTAGCATTATCGTATATATCTTTATATTTTTTTATTTAATATATTTTCAATTTTAATATATTTAAATTGATTTAAATATATTATTATTAAGTAATATAAAGAATGATACAAGGAATTTTCATTTTTTTATTCTTTCTAGGATTGACTTTTGCTGACACTGAATGCCCATATGTAACTACTATAGAAGATAGACGTGCTGATAAAAGTAAACTTAGATTAATCCAGTATAATGTCGAGTGGTTATTTATTGACTACTACAGTCCAATGAATTGTCCAGGAACTGGTTGTACATGGGTTAATCAATCTGAGGCCGAAATGCATATGGATTATGTTTCAAAAGTTGTCAAACAGCTTAATCCAGATATAATTAATTTTTGCGAAGTTGAAGGGTGCGATGAACTAAATATATTAAAGGATAAATTAGATGATAATTCTTATACTCCATATTTGAAGAAAGGAACCGACACAAGCACTGGACAAAATGTTGGCATGTTAACAAGAGTAGATCCTTTAGTTAATTTATATAGAACTGAACTTAAATATAATTATCCCATCCCTGGCTCTAAATGTGGTTATAATGGCTCAATTGGTTCTTCTGGTGTTACAAAGCATTATATTACAGAATTTAAATTTAATGGATATAATATAGCATTTATTGCAGCACATTTGTTAGCTATACCTACTGACCCTGCTAGATGTGCACAAAGAGAAGCTCAAGCTTCAGTTCTGCAAAATACAATTTACTCTTATATTGCTAAGGGATATGAGGTAATTATGCTCGGCGATTTTAATGACTATGATGCTGAAGTTCTAGATGTAAATAGTAACAAACC
>Ga0129336_10000536_pt1 | contig 22166 bp, 15 predicted proteins | sample CPB6_02_DNA_FD_96878 | JGI IMG/M metagenome (GOLD analysis project Ga0129336, IMG submission 96878) | Freshwater to marine salinity gradient microbial communities from Chesapeake Bay, USA - CPBay_Sum_0.6_0.2_DNA | ecosystem: Environmental > Aquatic > Marine > Coastal | place: USA: Chesapeake... | reverse complement strand
GCCCGAGATGATCCGTTTCTATCTCGGTGAAGAGCCCGTGCTCGCCAACGTTCCGACCTGGATTCTGCGGCGTCCGGAAGACTTGGCGTACGTGCTCGGGCATCTCGATGAACTCGTCGTCAAGGAAGTTCACGGCGCCGGTGGCTACGGCATGCTCATCGGTCCGCGCGCTTCGCGTGCAGAGATCGAGGAATTCCGCACACGCATCGTCGCCGACCCTGCGCGCTACATCGCGCAGCCTACACTCGCCTTGTCGTCCTGTCCGACGTTCGTCGACAGCGGACTTGCTCCTCGGCACGTCGACCTGCGGCCGTTCGTGTTGTCCGGTCGTGACGTGGTGATGGTGCCCGGCGGGCTCACGCGCGTTGCCTTGCGAGAAGGCTCGCTGGTCGTCAACTCATCGCAGGGTGGCGGCACCAAAGATACTTGGATACTCGCGTGCTGAGCCGTACCGCCGATCATCTTTACTGGATGGCACGCTACACGGAGCGCGCGGAAAACTTGGCGCGCATGCTCGACGTCAACTGCCGCATGACCCTGCTGCGACAGGAAGAAGACGTGGTCCGTCGACGCTGGACCTCGACCCTCGCCACGGTGGGACAGCTCGAGCCCTTCCTGGCAGCACGGGGTACGGTCTCGCAGTCTGCGGCCATCGACTGGATCTCCTTCGAGCGCAGCAACCCCGGCAGTATCGAGCAGTGCCTCGATCGCGCACGTGAAAACGCGCATGCGGTCCGCGGCACGCTGACCTCCGAGACCTGGGAGACCCTCAACTCGACCTGGCTCGAGATCCGCGGTTTCAGGCGCGACACGGTTTCGGCACAGGCACTCGCCAATTTTTTCGAGTGGGTCAAGTTTCGCTCGCATCTGGCCCGCGGCGTGATTCAGGGCACGATGCTGCACGACGATGCGCTCGATTTCACCTGGTTGGGCACTTACCTCGAGCGCGCCGACAACACCGCGCGCATTCTCGACGCCCGCTTCGAAATGTTGGCTGAAGATGCCGCCAACAGTGACGACGCCGGCGACTACTACGAGTGGAGTGCATTACTGCGCTCGGTGTCGGCCTTCGAGATCTATCGCAAGGTCTATCGTGATCTGATCACGCCGCGTCGGGTTGCCGAGCTTCTCATTTTGCGCGAAAGCATGCCGCGCGCCTTGCGCCACTGCATGAGTCGCGTGCATCAGGTGCTGGTCAAGGTGGCGAACGACCGCTCGACCGAAACGCTGCGACGTGCCGGCGAGATCGATGCCAGCCTGCAATACGGCCGCATCGACGACATGCTCGCTACGGGTCTACGGCGCTACCTCAGTCATTTTTTGTCGCGGACCGGCGATTTGGGCACGCGCATCGCCAGCGACTTCCTCGTTTCCGACGCCACGGGCTGAACATGCTGCTGCATATCCGTCACGAAACGCTTTATCGTTACGATCGACCTGCGAAGCACAGCGTCCAGAGCCTGCGGCTGACGCCGCGAACCGAGACGGGTCAGCGCGTTCTGGCCTGGAACCTCACGGCGCCGGGGCGGCAGTCGCAGCAGATCGACGCCCACGGCAATCTCATGCATCTGCTGACCCTCGACGAACCCCACGAGGAAATCCACATCACCGTGGCTGGAGCGGTCGAAACCGAAGAGGTCACCGACTCGGCGCCTGCCGACCGCGGGCGCTTGTCGCCCCTCGTCTATGTGCCGGACACCGAGTTGACGCATGCCGATGAGGCGCTACTCGAGTTCGCGGCGAGACACGGTGTCAAACAACCGGGGCGCAACGAGGTCATGCGGCTTGCGCATGCCATACGCGACAGCATGGACTACGTATCCGGTGCCACCGAGGTTTCGGATACGGCAGCGCGTGCGTTTTCTTTGGGCCGTGGCGTATGCCAGGACCACGCGCACGTGATGATTGCGTGCTGTCGCGCGCTCGGCGTGCCTGCGCGGTACGTCAGCGGCTATCTGCTGACCGGCCGCGACGATCACATCGCCAGTCACGCCTGGGTCGACGTCTGGCTCGCCGAGCCAGAGCGTTGGTTCGCGATCGACGTCACGAACGGCGTACCGGGCAGCGTGCAGCACTGCCGGCTTGCAGTCGGCCGCGATTACCTCGATGCCTGTCCGGTGCGGGGCGTCCGTCGCGGCGGTGGCGCCGAAACGATGAGCGCCAAGGTGGAAGTGTCGGGCGACGGGCTGCAGCGTCGACCGGCGACGCCGCGCCCGCGATTGCTGCAGCAGCACGCCGCGCAGCAGTAGAATCAGTCATGACCTATTGCGTCGCGACCTTGCTAGACACCGGCATGGTGTTCCTCTCCGACTCCCGCACCAACGCCGGCGTCGACCAGATCAACACTTTCCGCAAGATGCACGTATTCGAGCGGCCGGGTGACCGTGTGCTCGTGTTGCAGACGGCGGGCAATCTCGCGGTATCGCAGGCCGTGGTGCACGCGCTGCAAGAAGACGCCGTACATGCCGATCGCCGCAGTCTTTACAGCGTCGAGACCATGTTCGACGCCGCCGCGCTCGTCGGCGACGCCTTGCGCGCCGTGCATCGCCGCGATGCCGAAGCCTTCAAAGATCACGGCATCGAGTTCAACGCCACGTTCATTCTCGGCGGACAAATCCGCGGTGAGCCGCCGCGTCTTTTCAACGTCTACTCGGCAGGCAATTTCATCGAGGCGAGCATCGACACACCGTATTTCCAGATCGGCGAATCGAAGTACGGCAAACCCATCATCGATCGCGTGATCACGCGCTCTTCGAGCATCGCCGAAGCGACCAAGTGCGCACTCATTTCGATGGATTCCACCATCCGCTCGAATTTGTCGGTGGGGCTGCCGCTCGATCTGCTTTGTCTCAAGCGTGACGCACTACGCGTACTCGTGCATCGCAGCATCGCCGCCGACGACGAATATTTCCGCATGATCAGGAGCGGTTGGGGCGAAAGCCTGCGGCACGCATTCCACGCGCTGCCGAACCCGACGCTCTGAAAAAAGGCGGCAGCGACCGGACCCGAGGCCCGGTCGGCCACTTCAGATCCGTTCCGCCTCTTTAGGGTCGTTGCCGAGCAGGCGATCGACGAGACGCGTCGTATGTTGGGTCGAGCGCGTACGGCGTGCGACCAAAGAATAAACGGCTGGAACCACGAGCAAGGTGAGGAACACCGACACCAGCGTGCCGTAGAAAACCACGACACCGATGGGTTCGCGTTGCTCGGCGCCGGCGCCGGTCGCGAACAGGAAAGGCATGGCACCAAAAGCGGTACAGAGGCTGGTCATGAGCACCGGACGCAAGCGCACGACGGCCGCACGAACCACCGCTTCGCGAAATTCGATGCCTCGCTCGCGCAACTGGTTGGCGAACTCGACGATGAGCACGCCGTTTTTTGCGGCAATGCCTATCAGCATGATGACGGCGATCTGGCTGAAGATGTTCACGCTCATGCCATGCAACTGCAGGCCAAACACGGCGCCGAGCAGTGCGAGCGGTACCGTGACCATGATGATCGCTGGATGCACGAAGCTTTCGAACTGCGCAGCCAGCACCAAAAACACGATGATCACGGCGAATAGCAGCGTGGTCCACATCTGTCCGCCGCTGCGCACGTAGTCACCCGACTCGCCATCCCACATCAGCGTCGCCTCGGGTGGCAACTCACGCGCGACGGTGTCTTCGAACCATTTGATCGCCTCACCCATGGTGTAACCCTCTGCGAGACCTGCGCCGATTTCCACGGAACGCAGTCGATTGAAGCGACTGAGCTCGGTGGCACCGGCGGTTTCGTTGAGGCGCACCACGCTGGCGAGTGGCACCAACTCGCCGGTGCGATCGGAGCGCACCATGAGATTGGTGAGATCGGTGGTGGTGGCGCGTTCGTCGGCGCGGCCCTGCAGCACGACGTTGTATTCGCGACCGCGATCGATGAACGTGGTGACGATGCGTGAGCCCAGCATGGTTTCGAGCGTCCGACCGACGGTCTGCAAAGACACACCGAGATCGGCGGCGCGGTTACGATCGATGGCGATACGAATCTGTGGCTTGCGCGGCTTGTAGCTGCTGTCGACGCCCGTGAGTCCCGGGTTGTCCTCGGCGAGTTTGGTCAGCTTCTCTGACCAGGCGGCGAGGCTCTCGTAGTCGGGGCCGCCGAGCACGGCTTCAACCGGTTTGCCCCAGCCACCGCGCATGCCGCCGGGCACCATGGTGTTGGCGCGCACGCCCGGAAGGCCGGCGAGCTCTCGCTGGAACGACGCGGCGATTTCCTGCGCAGAGCGTTCACGCGCTCCCCAATCTTCGAGAGTCAGAATGAGCCGTGCCGAGTTCACCGCCCCGGTGCCATCGTAGCTGCCGGGCACCCGCAGAGTGACTCGACGCACTTCGCCGGAATCGAGGCCGCTTTGTGCAATGGCTTCGAGTCGACGTCCATATTCGGAGGTGTATTCGAAGCTTGCACCTTCGGGTGCGGTCAGCGTGACCATCACGCGTCCCGCATCGGCTGCGGGCATGAACTCCGAGGGCAAGGCGCGAAAGCTCAGCGCGCCGAGGAAGCCCAGGCCGAGCACTCCACCGACGATCAGCCAAGGTCGTCGCATCAGTTGGCGCAGGCGAACCTCGTAAGCAGCAGTCATTTTTTTGAAGAAGCTTTCGATCCACTTGGCGAAACGACCGTGCTTCATTTCGCGTTCTGGTGGTAATCGCGAGGCCATCATCGGCGTCAGTGTCAGCGCGACGAGCGCCGAGAGCAGCACCGAGGCGGCGAGCGTCAGACCGAACTCGCGGAACAGGCGGCCGTTGTCACCGGGCAGGAAGGAGATGGGCACGAACACCGTGACCAGAGTCAGGGTGGTGGCGATCACCGCGAAGGCGATTTCGCGACTGCCGCGAATCGCGGCGACCATGGAAGGCTCATCGAGTTCGGCGCGACGATGGATGTTCTCGAGTACCACGATCGAGTCGTCGACCACGAGCCCGATCGCCAGCACGACCCCGAGCAGCGTGATCACGTTCAAAGAATAGTCGAGCACGTAGACGAACATGAATCCCGCGATCACCGATACCGGAATGGTGATGGCCGGAATGATGGTGGTTCGCAGCGTACCCAGAAAGCCGTAAATGACGATCAGCACCGAGATGAACGCGAAGATCACTGCGATCAGCACCTCGCGCAGCGCCGCTTCGATCGCCACGCCGTTGTCGACGGTGACCATCAGCGTTGCGCCTTTGGGTAGCGTTTTCTGCAGTCGGTCGACTTCTTCGCGCACGCCGTGCACGACGTCGAGCACGTTCGCCTTGGAGTTCGCTTCGATGCCGATGCCGACACCGGCCAGTCCGTTGGTGCGCATGAGCGTGCGGTCGTTCTCTGCGGCGATGCGGACTTCGGCGACCTCGCCGAGCCGTACCAGATGACCCTCTGGCCCGCGACCGATCACCAGATTACGAAAGTCCTCGGCACTATCGAGACCGACTTCGGTCCGCAAAGAAAATTCGCGCTGTTCCGATTCGATACGTCCTGCCGGCAACTGCACGTTTTCGCGACGTAGCGCCGATTCGATATCGCCGACGGTGAGGGCGCGGGCTGCCAAGGCCTGTCGGTCGATCCAGACGCGCATCGCGGCTCGGCGCGCACCGGACATCGAGGCGCGGGACACGCCGGGGACCGTAGAGAGTCGATCGATGATGTAGCGTTCGGCGTAGTCGGTCACCTGCAGCGACGTCATGTTCTCGGCGCTGAAACTGAGAAACATGATGGACTCGGCATTCGAGTCTGATTTCGCGACTTGTGGCGGGTCCGCCTCCGGGGGCAATTGCGAGACCACGCGCGAGATGCGATCGCGGATGTCGTTGGCAGCGTCGTCGATGTCTCGGGAGACGTCGAACTCGACGCGGATGCTCGAACGTTCGTCGGCACTGTCCGACTCGAGTTTGACGATACCCTCGATTCCCGCGATGCGATCCTCGATCACCTGCGTGACCTTGTTTTCGACCACGTTGGCAGAAGCACCACGATAGCTGGTGGTGATGGAGACGACCGGCCGATTGATGTCGGGATATTCGCGCAGCGGCAGACGTTCGAGCGCCACCAGACCAAAAATCACGAGCAGCAGACTGAGGACCGTCGCGAAGACGGGGCGGCGTATGCAGAGTTCGGAGAGGCTCATCGCTCGCGCTCTCAGGTGCCGGGAGTGCTCGTACGCGGCTGGGCGTTGACCTTGCCGCCATTGCGTGTGCGCTGCGTGCCTTCGACGATCACCGTTTCGTTCCCGGTCAGCCCGTCGACGATGGCAACGCTTCCCGGTTCGCGCCCACCCGTACGCACTTCGCGTTGCAGCGCCTTGCCGTCTTCGACGACGAACACGAAGCTGCGGCCTTCTTCGGGCACCAGCGCTTCTTCGGGAATCATCAAAGTGTCGATCGGTTTGCCACGTAGCCGCACACTCATGAACAGGCCCGGCCGCAGGGCCCCGTCGGCGTTCGGCAGCTCGGCGCGCACGGCGATGGCGCGGGTCACGGGGTCGATGCGCGAGTCGATGGTGGTGATCTTGCCGTTGAAGACCCGGCCGCCGAGTCCTTCGGCGCGGGCTTCGACCGCGAGTCCGGGTGCCAAATCATTGAGGAAGGATTGCGGCACGGTGAACTCGAGCTTGATCACCGAGCTGTCGTCGAGTGTGGTGATGACGGTGCCTGGATTGACGAGACCGCCTCGGCTGACTTTGCGAAACCCGGTGCGGCCGGCGAACGGTGCACGGATGACCGTATCTTCGAGTCGCGCACGCGCGGCAGCGACTCGCGACTCGCCGGTTTTGACTGCCGTTTGGAGTTGATCGAGCTGCGCCTTCGAGAGAGCAGAGCTCACCGACAGGTCGCGACCCCGATTGAACTGGTTGCGTGCTTCGATCAGATTGGCCTCCGCCTCGGCGAGCGCCGCGGCGACTTGCGCGCGGTCGAGTTCGACCAAAATTGCCCCCGCAGCGACGCGTTGACCCTCTTGGAAGCGAATTGCCGTGACCGTGTTGGCCGACTTGGAAGTGATTTCCACCGATTCGCGGGCGAGCGCCGTACCCACGGCTTCGATGACGGGCCCGAACGGACGCCGTTCGACGCGACTCGTGATGACCGTTGCCGGTGGTGGGCCGCCGGCGCCCCCCGGCCCCGGGCGCTGCCCGCCTTCCCGGCTACCGGTGCCTTTATCCGAGCAGGCGATGAGCGCGAGGGCCATGCCGAGAAGGGCTGCGGCGAGCGCGAACTTGCGCTGCGTAAACATTGAAGGCATCGCTGGGGATCGTCCGTGATGACCGGCAAAAGGGGCCGCGGATTCTACCTCAAGCCCGCCTGACGCAGCAGGCCATGTAACTGGACGGCCCAGTCGCGCAAGGCTAGTCGGGTGGCCGCGCGCTGGGTGATTTCATTGTCGAGCGTGAGCTGAGCATCGCGCGGATCGCGATGACGATCGTACAGCGTGGCGAGGACACGACCTGAGTCCGCCGTGCGCACTTCGAGTTCCAGTGTCATCTCGCCCGATTCATATACGTAGGTATAGAGCGGGTTGATCTCGGAGCGTGGTGGTGCATTGAGGTACACGTCGACGATTTTGATGTGCAGCTCCAGCACTTTTGAGTCGGCCGCATCGCCGGCGGGTTTGGTGCCGAGTTTGGTCAGCGTCTCGGCGAACGTACGCTGCGCCAGTTCGGCGAGATCGCCGCGAATCTTCTCGATATCTTTGGGGGCCAGACCAAAAGTGCCGAACTGCCGTGGATCCCAGCTGGAACTGAAACGAACCTCCACCGGCGCGATGATCAGGGTTGCACCCTCGGCCCAAGGGCTACGCGGGTCGAAGCTCGCCCGATCGACATTGGCGAGTTTCAGGGGCACGAGCCCGGCAGACTCCATCGAGCTCTGCGCTGCGTCCGCCGCGATCGCTGCACCCGCATGCAAAAGCGCTGCGCAAAGCAGAACGATGCGTGTTGCGGCACTGCGGCGGCACGGTCCCGCGTTAAGGCTTTGTGGGTCAGTCTGTGGCGGCTTGGACGTCGACATGCCGGTTCGATCAGACGACCCGGCGTCTGGTTCCCCCGGTTCGCCAGTCCTCGATGTTCAGTGCCATTTCGTCGAGGCAGCGCTGCCGCGACTCGACCGCACCCCAGGCAATGTGGGGTGTAACGATCAGGTTGGGCAGATCGGGAGCGAATAGCGGACTGCCATCGACCGGCGGTTCCTGCGGCAGCACGTCGATGGCGGCACCGCCCAGCCGTCGTGCACGCAAGGTATCTGCCAAGGCCGCGATGTCGATCAGGGCACCGCGCGCGGTATTGATCAGAATGGCGTCGCGCTTCATCAACTCGAGCCTGCGGCGATCGATCATGCCCGTGGTTGCCGGCGTCAGCGGACAATGCAGCGTCACCACGTCCGCCGTCCGCAGCAGCTCGTCGAGCTCGACGCGATCTGCGGTGGCTGCGCCCCCCGGACGTTGGGCGACGATCACCCGCATGCCGAGGGCCTGTTCGCAAGCGGCCGCGACGGCTCGACCGAGTACCCCCCAGCCGACCACGCCGAGCGTGCAGCCGCGCAATTCACGGATCCGGTGCTGCAGCATGGTGAAATGACGTGCCTTGCCCCAAGTGCCATCGACCGCTTCGCGGGAGTACGCGGCGAGCTGGTGGGTGAGAAACAGCAACACGCCGAGCACGTGCTGTACCACCGAGGGCGTGCAGTAATCCGTGACGTTGCACACGGCGACGCCGCGTTCGCGTGCGGCTTCGAGATCGACGTTGTTGGTGCCAGTGGCAGAGAGCGCAATGAGTCGCAAACCGGGTGCGGACTCGATGATGCGACGATCGAGCCGCAGCTTGTTGGTCATGACGATCGCGTGATCCGCGATCTCATCAATGATTTCGTCCTGTCGCACGGCTTCGAGCAGCGCGAGTCTCGGAGCTGCGCGCTCGAGCGAACGCGTGTCGAGGTCGCCGTTGCTGACGGTCGCAAAATCGAGAAATACCGACTTCATCCTGCAGCGACGGCGTCAGAACACGAGACGCATGACGCTTTCAGCGATGCAGGCGGGTTTGCTCGCCCCTTCGACCTCGGCCGTATATTGCTCGGTCATCTGCAACACGTTCGGTGCAACTTGCTCGACCGCCTGCAGCGTGAAGCGACCGCGGATGCGTGCGCCGACACGCACCGCGTTCGGAAAGCGCAGCTTGTTGAGACCGTAGTTGATGACATTGGTGATGCCGGGGACAATCGGCGTCTGCGCATCGACGAGACCGCGCAACGGTACGCTCAAAGATAGCGTGAGATATCCATGAGCGATCGGCGCCCCGTAGGGCGACTCGCGCGCGGCGCGTTCCACGTCGACGTGGATCCACTGGTGGTCCCCGGTGGCATCGGCAAACGCGTTGATACGCTGCTGGGTGACGGTGAGCCAATCACTGACGTGCACCTCCTGACCAATGCGTGTTTGCAGGGTCGCGAGGGCCGAGGCGAGCGCGGAGTCGTTCATCGATCAGCGTCCTATTTCATCCCCATGCGCTTGCGCACGATCTCGCCGGCCTCTTGATAGGTCTGCGGCAGCTTTTCGAGGAAGGCATTCGGCTGAAACAGCGGCTGGTATTGCTGCAGCACTGGCAGAAGTATCGCCACGGGCAGTTCCTGCACGCGCCGCGTCTTGCGGAAATCGGCGATCGGAATGCGCGCGGTGATGATGTCCTCGTGATGATTTTCGGTTTTTGCGAGTACCGTGCCGCGTGGATCGACGATCACCGTGCCTTCGTCGCGGGTGCCGGAGGATTCCGGAAAGCCGATGTTGTTCGGCGAGACCGCATTGCCGACGCCGACGGTGTAGAGACGATTGGCGCGCGCCGTGGCGATGGCCGATTCGGAATTGCTGCCGCCCGTGACCGACAGCACCAGGATCTCTGCGCCCTTGAGACCGAGACAGGTGTAGAGCGTCGGTTCCGAACCCACCGCCGTGATCGAGATGTTACCGATGTCGGTACGCGCCACCGGCAGAACGGCATCCCAGCCATACATTTCGACGTAACGATTGAGCACGTCGTAGATGGTGGTGCCGATCAGTGCGCCGTCACCAAAGAGACCGAGTATGTTGCGCGCCTTCCACTGCTTGCTGACGATCTTGCCGTCGGGGCCGGTAAGCACCGACATGTTGATGACGTGATCGGGCCAGTCTTTTTCTTTGGCGTAGCAGCCCCAGGAGATGTAGCAGCCATAGCGCTTGGCTCGCTCGCCGATGGCTTCGGACTCGGGGCCAGGCAGTTCGAAGGCCACCTGGTTGAGCTCCTTGCGCGTCCACGGCTGAAAGCCCTGGATGGGGAATTCGTGCATCGAGATGAGATCGACCTTCGAGCCCCAGCGACGTTCACCGCCCCATTCTTCGGGAGAATTCTGCGCGAGATCGATCAGCCGCAGGATGCGGTTGAGGTTGCGCTTGAGCGTGGTCGCCCGATCACGCACGTCGATCGAGTAGAGCTGCGACTGGATGGCGGCGACGTTCACGAAATCCTGCTTCAGCGGAACTTTGGCGTACTGGCCGCGATTCGACACCTGAATGCCGTTGCCCGACGCGGGCGTGCTGCCCCCTGCGGCCGCAGTGGTTTGCGCAACCGCCTCGCTCGATGCCGTCGAGCCTGCCGCGGCCGCAAGACTTGCCATGGCAGCACCCGTGATCAATGAGCGTCGATCGAGCTTCGATGTTTTCTTTGACATGATCAATAACCCCGTTACAAAAATTTATTTCTTTGGACCCAGACCAAGTGCACTCACGTCCATGACGTGCAGTTGCAGTCCCGACATGAAGCCCGCGCCGGGTCCCGCGCTGCGCGAGCTCGTCCACACCATTTTTCGACCATCCGGAGATATCGCCGGAAAACCGTCGAATCCTTCGTCGAAAGTGATGCGCTTGGGCGGCGTCTTGCCGTCGAGATAACCGAGATAGACCTCCCAGTTGCGCGGTGTCTCGGCGCGCACGAACAGGAAGTGCTTGCCGTCCGGTGTCGGGTAAGGCGCCCAGTTCATGTCGTGCGTGAACGTTCGCGGCTTGAGATCGCTGCCGTCGCGCTTGACCGTGTAGATGGTCATCGGTGTCGGCTTCTGGTCGTATTCCGAGGCTTTCCACGCGCGGAACAGGATCGTCTCGTTGTCGGGCAGGAAGTACGGTGCACCTTCCTGATCGTCGGCCGTGAAGGTGATCTGCTTTTCTTCGGTCCCGTCCGACTTCATCACCCACAGATCCATGTTGCCGTTGGTCATGCGGCCGAACACGATCCATTTGCCGTCCGGCGAGACGGTGACTTCGGCCTCGTATTGCTGGTTGTTGGTGAGGCGCTGGACGTTCTTGCCTTCGCGGTCCGACACGTAGAGTTCGGCGCCTTGCGGATAGTTGCGCCAATCCGACCAGTTGCCGAGCGGCATGTTCATGTTGTCGCGGATCGAGGTCCAGACCAAACGCTTGCCGTCGGGAAAAAAGTACGAGCAGCCGTCCCAGCCGCGATCGTTGATGAGTGTCTCTTCGGTGCCCGAGTCGGTGAAGGTTTTGGTCAGAAAGCCGGATAGCCCGCGCGGGCTTTTGACGGCGAGCGGACTTTTTACCTGGGCGATGAGGTGTTCGCTGTCGGGTCCGTAATAGGCCTCGGCCGCTTCGGCGATGTTCGGAATCTGCCAAGAGGGCATTTCCTGGTCGCGCGTCGACACCGTGGCGCCCGTGGGGACTTTGACCGCCTTGTGGTCTTTGGCCGAGATATCCGGGCTCAACCCCGCGATGCCGACGCACAACAGGCCAGTCACGACGGCAGTCGTCGAAGTCGAAATTTTGTTGCGAACTGTTCTCATTCCTGTACCCCCGAGCGCAACGCAGTCTTTGATTTGACCACGTAGCCGTCGTTGCGTGTTTTGGTTATGGACCAATGCTCGGAAGAGGCTTCCGTCATCAGTCTGTCGGGTGTAGGTTTGGCATAGCAACCGCTAAAAAACAATAGCGGAGCATCGGAGGGAACACTCAATGGTCAATCGCAAGAAGGGGGCCCGCCCGTCGTGGGCGGCAGTTTCTTTGATCGTCGCCGCAGCAGCGGCTCAATCCGGCTACGCGCAGGCGCCTGCCGACGATTCTCTCGGCCTCGATGAGGTTGTGGTCACGGCGCGCAAAACGCAGGAGCGTCTCGTCGACGTGCCTCTGGCGATCACCGCATTCACCAGCGAAGCGATCGAGCAGAAGGGCATCCGCAATCTCGACGACATCGCCGCGGCGACGCCAGGCCTGACGTTCTCTGACGTGCAGGCGGGGTTCTTGCCTGTTCCGGTCATTCGCGGCTTCGCACCGATCGACGTGCGCGGCGAAAACAACGCTGCCATCTTCATCGACGGCGTCTTCGTGTCGGGCAAAGAAGGTCTCAACTTCAACCAGCTCGACCTCGAGCGAATCGAAGTCATCAAGGGTCCGCAGGCGGCCATGTATGGCCGCAACAGTTTCAGCGGCGCGCTCAACTACGTCACTGCGAAGCCTGGCGACACCACCAAGGGCAAAGTCGAGGTGCAGCTCGGTACGCATGGCAAGGGGTACGCCGGCGCCACGTTGAGCGGTCCGATCAGCGAGAGCGGTACCTTGAAGGGACGCATCGCGGCGTCTTACGACAATTTCGACGGCTCTTACGAAAATCAAATTTCGGGCGGTCACGACATCGGCGGCTACAAATACAAGACCGTGCAGGGCAGCCTGTACCTTCAGCCCTCCGACACTTTCGAAGCCAGCTTTTCAGCCTATTTTTCGAATGACATCGTCGGCAACTCGGCCATCAGTCCGGTAGCTGCGAACTGCGAGAACCTGAACGGTCTGTTGTCGGTGCAAACGCCGACGCCGCCGGTCGCATACGGCAACTATTGCGGTGAGTTCAAGCCGATGAGCCGTACCGGCATGTCCGCGTTGCCCGCTGCAACAGGCAACGACCGCGAGATCAGGCGCGCCAATCTCAATCTGGTGTGGGAGACCGGCATCGGCACCATCAGTTCTTTGACCGGGTATTCGCGTGTATATCAGACCTTCTTCGTCGACGGATCGCGCAATACCGGCGAGACCGTGCCGTTCGCCTACGTCTCGACGCCCACGACGCTGGTCGCCGGAACCTTCAAGGCCGGCGCTCTCAAAGTATTCCGTACCGGCTTGCTGCAGGTGGGTGCTCCGGGTCAAACCGAAGAAATCAGCACCGAACTTCGACTCGCCAGCAACCCGAAGGAATATTTCCGCTGGTCGGTAGGCGCGTACTACTACGACACTCGTTCCAAGGGTGGCAACGACGGTGTCGTCGCCAGTCAAAAATTGCCTGCCGATTTCTCCGAGTTCTGTCTGTCGTGCCGTTCGGCGGCATTGTTTGGTGGACCGCCTACACTGACGATCGAGCCGGCCGTCGGCGCCGGTAACGCGGCGTTGCTGCCGTATTTCACAGACCCGCTCGGTGGCGGCATCTTCAGCACGACCAACAAGAACTCGGTGTCGGCAACTTCGGCCTTTGCACTGGTAGAACTCGACTTTGCCGAAGCCTGGACGGGTCGTGTCGAAGGCCGCTACACCAACGAAAAGAAAGGGTTCGCAAACTTGTTGACGAACCGTTTCGGAACCAAGAAGTGGAGCTTGCAGAACTGGCGTGCGACTCTCGACTACAAGCCGGCCGACAACGTCACGATCTACGGTTCGTACGCGCATGCCGAAAAGAGCGGCAACTTGGGCGCGGCGACCGTGCAGTTCGTGGCCGACGCGGCGCCGGCGCCGAACGTCCCCATCCTCACGTCCTTCGATCCCGAGCAGAACAATGCACTCGAGCTCGGTATCAAGGCTGAAATCATGAACCGCCGCGCCTATCTCGATTTCGACGTGTACCAGTCGAAGTGGAAGAACATCGTGATTCCGCAGATTCGTACCGAGGTGGTCGATCCGCGTAGCGGCAACATCGGTGCGATTCGTACACCGACCGCCTTCAACGTTAACGCCGGTGATGCCACCATCCGTGGCGCCGAGTTCTCGGTGAATGCGCGGCTAACCGATCGCGTCGATGGCAGCTTCGGAGTCTCGTACACCGACGCGCAGTACGACAACGCCAAGATCGACAGCTTCAAAAATTTCCCGAGCTTTTCGCCGACCGGCAGCGTCGCCGGCAAGCAAATCCTGCGCACCTCGCCGTGGCAACTCGCGGCCAGCCTCGGTTACACCGCGCCGATCAGCAGCGATCGCAGCATTTACGTGCGCGGCGATCTCTCCTTCCGCGACGCGCAATTTGCCGATGCCACCAACCAAGCCATCACGCCCGAGCAAACCAAGCTGAACATGCAGGTGGGCTTGCAGGGCGATCGATACACCCTCGAGCTGTGGGGACGAAATCTCACCAACGAGGATGCGCCGAGCGCAGCGTATCGTGACGTGTTCTTCACCAACGCCTTGCCGGATGGCACGTTCTATCGCACGCCGACCGGCACCACGCCCGCCGGCAGTGGTGGCAGAAGCACCTTCTTTCCGTGGCGTTACAGCGTGTCGTACCCGGTGCTTCGCGAATTCGGCGTGACCTTCCGCTACAAGTTTTGAGCATGCGTACGAGCGGACTCGTCCGCTTCGTCTTGACGTCGTTGCTGTCCGTCGGCCTTTCGGTCGGCGGACAGCAGCTCGCCGCCGAACCGGTTGCGGCCAGCGGCCCCGAGCACTTGCAGGTCGGTGATCCGGCGCGCCGCGAACGCAGCGTCACGCCGATACTCGATGCCATCGTCGACACCCGCCGCAGCGAAGTCATCGACACCGTCGAGTTGACGCGTCGTTTGCGCGACGTTCGTGTGCTCTTCATGGGCGAGGAGCACACCAACGGCGAGTTCCATCGCGTTCAACTGCGAACGATCGAGGCTCTGCATGCCGCCGGTCGCAAGGTGATTATCGGCCTCGAGATGTTCCCCTGGGGTGACAACCCGGCACTGGAGCGTTGGCGGCGGGGTGACCTCGACGAACAGCGTTTTCTCGACGAGTCGCGTTGGTATGACGTGTGGTCGCACCACTGGGGTCATTATCGCGACATCTTTTTCTTTGCTCGCGACAAGCAATTGCGCTTGGTCGGGCTCAACGCACCGCGTGAGGTCGTCCGCGCCGTGCGGGCGGCGGGAGGGTTTGACGGGCTCGACCCCGCCATTCGCAGTCGCTTGCCGCCGCGCATCGATCTGTCGAGTGAAGAACACCGACAAGTCGTGCGTTCGTACTTCGATGCCGACGATACCTTGCACGCCAAGATGAGCCCGGCGGATCAGGAGCGAATCTATCTTGCGCAGGTGACCTGGGACGCCGCGATGGGATGGCAGGCGGGTCAGGCACTCTCGAACCCCGCCGACCCACGCGAGATCGTGGTGGTGTTGATCGGTGGCGGGCACGTGGCTTACGACCTCGGTGCCGCACGCCAGCTTGCCGGGGGCTTTGTCGGCGGAATTGCATCTTTGATTCCGGTCACCGTAACACCATCGGCCGTGGGTGCTACACCAAAAACGGTGAGCGCCGCGTATGCGCAATTTCTTTGGGGCGTGCCGCAGACGGCGCAGCCGACCTTGCCCGTGCTCGGCGTGTCGCTGATGGGGCGCATAGGCAAGGAGCCGACTCAAGTCATTCAAGTCGATGCAACGTCTACCGCTGCCGCCTCCGGTATCAAGGTCGGTGACGTGTTGCGCAGCCTCGATGGCGTCAAGCTCGATGGTGGCGCGACGCTGCAACGCAAGGTGGGGGACTACCGATGGGGCGATTCCGCAACGCTGACGATAGAGCGCGCCGGTCAGCCAATCGAACTGAGACTGCATTTCCGACGACAGCCCTGATCTGGCTGCTGACGCTGGCGCTCGGCGTGACGATCACGCCGCGCGTTTTTGCGGCCACCGAGTCGGCCTCCCATTATGTCGTGCAGGCCACACTCGACCCCGCGGCACGCACTCTCGAAGCGGAGGTGCAACTCGAGGTTCCTGCCGAGAGCGCCGGTCGCAGCGTCGAGTTTCTGCTGGCCTCGAGCCTGCAGATCGTCGCTGCCGAGCCTGCGATCGAGCGTTTGCCGGTCGAGGGAGTACGCGCGTTTACGGGTATCAACGGTTCGGCGACCGCGATCACGGCATCGGGCCGAGCCGCTCGTTATCGTGCGGTACTGACTGCCGGCAGTCGATCGATCCGGCTGCGCTATCGCGGCAAAATCGACTTCGGATTCGACACGCCGGGACAGGAGTACGCGCGCGGTTTCAGCGAGACCGCCGGCACCATCAACGAGCAAGGGGTTTATCTCGCCGGGAGTACTCTTTGGTATCCCTATCTCGGCGAGACTTTGTTCACGTTCGATCTGACTGCTTCGGCACCTGCCGGTTGGCAGTTGATCAGTCCGGGCTCGGGAACGGCGGGCACGCCCGACGCCACCATCAGCGTCGCTCGCTGGAAGGTGACGACTCCGGTCGACGAATTGCATATCGTCGGCGGTCCGTTGACGCGCTACGTCCGGCAAGCGGGTGCGATCAGCGCCGAGGTGTATCTACGCAAGCCCGACGAGGCGCTCGCTGCAAAATATTTGGAGGCGACCGCACGCAATCTCGAGATGTATCGCACGCTGATCGGTCCATATCCCTACGACAAGTTCGCGCTCGTCGAAAATTTTTGGGAGACCGGCTACGGCATGCCGAGTTTCACGCTGCTCGGTCCGCAGATCATCCGCTTTCCGTTCATCCTCACTTCGTCCTATCCGCACGAGGTCCTGCACAACTGGTGGGGCAACGGCGTTTTCGTCGATTACGGCACCGGCAACTGGTGCGAGGGTCTCACGGCGTATCACGCGGACCACCTTTACAAAGAGCAACAGGGACAAGGCGCCGAATACCGGCGGGACACACTCAAAAAATATCGTGACTTCGTCAAAGAGTCGCGCGACTTTCCGCTGGCCGAGTTTCGTTCGCGACACAGTCCGGCCACCGAGGCGGTGGGTTACGGCAAGGCACTGATGACTTTTCACATGCTGCGTCGGCGCGTCGGCGACGAGGCGTACGTTCGTGGCTTGCAGCGTTTTTATCGAGAGCAACGCGGCAAGCGGGCGAGCTTCGACGATCTCGCCCGCGCCCACGGTGCTGCTGCCAAGAGCGATCTGCTGCCATTCATGGATCAGTGGGCGCGACGCGCCGGCGCTCCCGAACTGCGCGTGAAGAACGTGAGGGTCGATGCCGATGGCGTGGTGCGCGGCGAGTTGTTGCAGGCGCAGAAAGGTCCGGCGTTCGAACTCGAGGTTCCACTCGTGCTGCGCTCGGCGAGCGGCACGGAGGGCTTCACCGTTCGCAGCACGACATCAAGCACGCGTTTCGAGCTGCGTCCGAAGACGAATGCTGCAGGGATGTCCCCCCTCGGGCTCGAGGTCGACCCGGAGTTCGACCTGTTCCGTTTGCTCGATGCGCGCGAGACGGCACCGTCGCTCGGGCAGATGTTCGGTGAGCCGGAGGTGCTGGCGGTGCTGCCATCGAAGGCGCCGCCCGCCATGCTCGAAGCCTATCGGCAAATGCTGGCTTTCTGGGGCGGCGGGGGCGCTCAAAAATTCGTCATCGTCGAGGATCGCGCTCTCAAAGATTTACCCACGGATCGGCCGGTGTGGGTGTTCGGCCGCAAAAATCTTTGGAGTGCGAAGCTCTTCGGTACCGATAACGGCATTGGCTTGCAGGTCGACGACCAGGGTATCGGCGCTGGCGGAACGCACATTCCCTTTGCGGGCCACTCTGCCGTGATCGTGCGCCGCCATCCGATGAATGCCGCCAAAGCGGTGGCTTGGGTGGTCGTCGATCCGTTGGCCGCCGCCGTGGGGCTCGCGCGCAAGTTGCCGCATTACGGCAAGTATTCGTGGTTGGGTTTCGTGGGCGACGAGCCCGCCAACATGGCCAAGGGCGAGTGGCCTGCGGCCGACTCACCTCTGCACGTCGATCTGCGTCCGCTTGCGGCGCGCAGCCTGCCGCTGTCCGTCGGCGGCTATGCCCAGCGTGCGCCGCTCGCCCGCTTGCCCGCGGTGTTCGATGCCGCTGCGATGATGAAAGACATCGGTTGGCTCGCCGATCCCGCGCGCGAGGGGCGCGGCATGGGCAGTGCTGGTCTCGACGCTGCCGCCGAGTACGTGGCGGCAGCATTCAAGGCTGCGAAACTGAAACCGCTGCGTGAGGGCCAGGGCCTCGACGCGTACTTTCAGCCCTTCGCCTTCACGCCTGAGGGCGCACGACAAGCCCTGCCTTTGCGCAACGTGATCGGCGTGTTGCCGGGCAGCGATGCACGTTACGACGGCGAAGCGGTCATCGTCTCGGCGCACTACGACCACTTGGGTCGCAGTGGACCGGGCGTACGCATGAGCGAGATCGGACAAATTCATCCGGGTGCCGACGACAACGCCAGCGGCGTTGCGGTGTTGCTGGAACTCGCGCGAATCTTCGCCGCAGGCGGGAATCCACCACGGACGCTGATCTTCGCGGCCTTCTCCGGCGAAGAGGCTGGTTTGCAGGGGTCGCGTCATTTCGTTGCGCAGCCGCCCGTGCCGCTATCGGGAATCCGCTCCGTGCTCAACCTCGACACCGTGGGTCGTCTTGGCAAAGGCGAGATCTCGGCACTTGCCACCGGCACGGCCAGCGAGTGGCCGCACGTTTTTCGTGGCATCACGTTTTCGACCGGTATTCCGATCCGCAACATTGCCGACGCCGCACAGTCCTCCGATCAGCAAAGTTTCATCGAACGCGGCATTCCGGGCGTGCAGTTGTTCACCAGCGCGCACCTCGACTATCACCGACCGACCGATACGGCAGATCGAATCGACGGCGATGGCCTCGTGAAAGTGGCGAGCGTCGCCCGCGAGGCGCTCGATTATCTGCTGCAGCGCCCCGGCCCGTTGACCGTCACGATCAACAACGCAGCCGGTAGCGGCGCGATCGGTGGCGACGCAGCGGGTAACTCCCGCGCCGTGTCTTCGACGACACCGCGACGCGTCTCGTTCGGCCTCGTTCCGGACTACGCGCATCAAGCTGCCGGGGTGCGTGCCGAATCGGTGGTTCCCGACTCGCCGGCTGCGCGAGCAGGGTTCGTGGCGGGGGACGTACTGCTAGAGATCGACGGCAAGACGGTGGCAGGGCTTGCCGAATTTTCCGAAATTCTCAGGGCCTATTCGCCGGGAGCGAAGATCAGCGCAGTGCTTGCGCGCGGTGAGCGCAAGCAGACCGTCAGCGTCGAACTGACGGTACGCTGAGGACCTTGGCTGGCGTATCGAGCAGCGGGGCGGCAAGACCGAGCACCTGCTTGTAACGCAGATCGCAGTCGATGCAGCGGCCGCGCGAGCTGCACCAGCGCAGGCTCTTGCCATCGAGCCGGCCCCAAAAGAGCCCGATCGGGTCGAGGTCGAACTCGCGCAACAACTCGAGAAAACTTTGACTGCGAGGCAGAGGGCGATAACGTCGCCAGAGTCCCTCTTCAAAATAATCGAGCAGCCAATCGCCGCTACTCGATCGATAGCGAAACCTCGCGATCGGTACCGGCGCGCGTGTCCCTGCGACGCCGAGAATGCGCCGCAGCTCGTGGATCACCACTCGATCACCCTCGACGCGATAGTCGATCAGGACCGTATTGCGTGCGAGGGGCGGGCAAATTCTCGCGCAGTAGGCATCGAGCAGGCGGCTGATCAGCAGCTGCGAATGTTGGGGCAGTTCGTTCACCGTGTGCCAAGCCTAGCGCGGAGGTCGATTCCGCCGCTATTCTTGCGCGGATGACGACCTCCGAAAAAAGCGCAGACCGGCTCGTACACGAAGATGTGGGTCGGGCGGTCTATGCTGCCATTCCGCCGTGTCGTGTCCCGTTGTCCAAGCGTGTGTTCTGGCGCATCGTGCTCGTTTTGTTGTCGAGTGCGCGGGGTCGCGCCTGGATTGCTGCACGTTACGGTACCAAGAACGGAGGCTGACCCCATGCAATCCTTGTCCATGTTGCTCACCTTTCTGGTTGGCGTCGGTCTCGTCGTGCAGATCGGTCTCAATGCCGCGGTGGGGCGGATGTTGGGCGGGGCCATCTACGGCACGATCGCCAATTTCGTCGTCGGTCTTGCAGCGCTCGTCGTGTTCTTCGTCATGTCACGTCACGCCTTGCCGGCGCGCGACGCCTTCGCCGAGGTACCGGCCTATGCATGGTTGGGTGGCTTGTTCGGAGCGGCTTACGTGGGCGTCGCCACGTTCGCAGGTCCGCGTCTCGGCGCGTTGCTGCTGCTGGCGTTGACGGTAGGCGGTCAGATGGTCGCATCCGTGATCGTCGATCACTACGGACTACTCGGCTTTCAACAGCACCCGGTGACTTTGACGCGTCTCGTCGGCATCGCCTTGCTGCTCCTCGGGATCTGGCTGGTCGCGATGCGCTGACTCAGGCGTCCTCGCACTCGCCGCATAGCCCCTTGATTTCGAGCGAAGTCGGTTCGATCCGAAACCCCGCCGCCAGCGATTTCTCTGCCAGCAAACGATTGATGCCGGGGTCGTCGATTTCGACGACGCGATGGCATTTTCGGCACACCAAAAACTGCGCAACGTGTGCTCGGGCCGGTTCGTCGCAGCCGATGAAGGCGTTGATCGAATCGATGCGGTGCACGAGCCCGGCATCGATGAGAAATTCGAGCGCGCGATAAACCGTGGGCGGCGCCGCTTTGTCGCGCTCCTTGGCGAGCTCGGCGAGGATGTCGTAGGCGCCGATCGGCGCATGTGCGCGCCAGACGATCTCGAGAATGCGGCGCCGGACTGGCGTGAGCTTGAGACCACGCTGCGCACACACATCAGCGGCGGTACGTACCGCCTGATCGATGCAGGCGGCGTGATCGTGGGGCGTCGCGTGATCGTGCGGCACGTGTTCCAAAGGTTTGCCCATGCCTTAAGTTATCATTTGCAACCTATGGCTACCATGGATCGGATCCCCGTCACCGTCTTGACGGGATTTCTCGGGTCTGGAAAGACCACTCTCCTCAATCGCATCCTCTCGGAGAACCACGGCAAGCGCATCGCCGTCATCGAAAACGAGTTCGGTGAGGTCGGTGTGGATCACCAGCTGGTGATCGGCGCCGAAGAAGAAATCTTCGAGACGAACAACGGCTGCATCTGCTGCACGGTGCGCGGCGACTTGCTGCGCATCCTCGGGCAGCTGCTGAAGCGTCGTGACAAGTTCGACTACATCATCGTCGAAACCACCGGCATGGCCGATCCCGGCCCGGTCGCGCAGACGTTTTTTCTGGACGACGATTTCAAGCAGCAGTTCCTGCTCGATGCCATCGTCACGCTGGTCGACGCTCGCCACATCGAGAAGCATCTCGACGAAATGAAAGAGCCCGGCGAGCAGGTCGCTTTCGCGGATGTCATTCTGCTCAACAAGACCGACCTCGTCGGCGCGGCCGAGCTCGAACGCATCGAGCGTCGGGTGCGTGCAATCAACGGCACGGCGCGCATTTTCCGCACCCAAAACGCGAACGTTCCGATCGATCGGGTGCTCGACGTCGGCGCCTTCGATCTGCAGCGCGCACTCGCCGTCGACGGCTCTTTCCTCGAGCCGCAATATCCCTTCGAGTGGGCGGGTGTCTATCAGCTGCCGGCGGGGCAGCACACGCTGCGCACGGGCGCGGATACGCACGCCCATCACCATCACGACCACGGTCATGACCATGACCACGGCCATCATCACGAGCACCACCATGATCATGACCATGGTCATCACGGCCATGCTCATGACAAGGGCCTCGGTCTCGTGGTGCTGCCCGTCGCGGCGGCAACCGAGCAAGCTCTCGCGTCGGCGATCGAGTCTGCGGTTCGCGCGTTTGCCGAAGAGCCGGTGGGGGTCGATTGCGGGGGTTCGCTGAAGGCGGGGCCCGTGCTGCACGCCATCGACGTGAATCACGAGGGCGGTCACTTCGTCATCGACGTCGCTGCGGCAGGTGCCCATGCCATTTTTTGCGAACATGCACCGGCAGAGTTCAACCTGCGCGTGGAAGGCACGACGCCCGTCGCGCAGCGCGCCTTCGCCTCGCATCATCATGACGAAGAAATTTCCTCGATCGGCATCACCGATCCGCGTCCACTCGATCCGCAGAAGCTCAATGATTGGTTGTCATATCTCTTGAAGAGTCGTGGCGCCGACATCTTTCGGATGAAAGG
>Ga0129336_10000535_pt1 | contig 22175 bp, 11 predicted proteins | sample CPB6_02_DNA_FD_96878 | JGI IMG/M metagenome (GOLD analysis project Ga0129336, IMG submission 96878) | Freshwater to marine salinity gradient microbial communities from Chesapeake Bay, USA - CPBay_Sum_0.6_0.2_DNA | ecosystem: Environmental > Aquatic > Marine > Coastal | place: USA: Chesapeake... | reverse complement strand
GCGCTCAAGCCCGACTACAGCAAGCGCTTCAAGCTCGCGGGTTACAACCGCATCCAGCAGCAACTCGAGTGGGAGTTCTTCCAAGCCTGGACCGGCAAGGGTTTCCCGCGCGTGCTGCTGGTCGAGATCCAGCACCCGACGCCCTTCTACGACGACTCCTACGGCGTCAACTCGGCGAACAACGGGCCGTACGGCGACGCCATCCAGTACGAACTCATCCCCGAGATCGAAAAGCGCTTTCGCGGCATCGGTCAGGGTTGGGCGCGGTTCGTCTTCGGTGGCAGCACGGGCGGCTGGATCGCGATGGCCGTGCAGATGTTCTATCCCGACGATTACAACGGCGCCTGGATCGCCTGCCCCGACCCCATCGACTTTCGTCACTACATGACGGTGAACATCTACGAGGACAAAAACGCCTACTACATGCCGAACCGCTTCAAGCGCACGCCGCGGCCTGCGCATCGCAACTGGCTCGGTCACGTCGACACCACCATCGAAGAAAACAATCTTTGGGAGTACGCGCTCGGTACCCGGGGCCGCAGCGGCGATCAGTGGGACGTGTGGGAATCCGTCTATTCACCGGTGGGTGCCGACGGTTATCCGCGTCGCATCTGGGATCGACTCACCGGCGAGATCGATCCGGTGACTGCCGCATACTGGCGAGACAACTACGACCTCGGGCACATCCTGCGCCGAGACTGGGCGACGCTCGGACCGAAACTGCGCGGCAAGCTGCGCCTCTACGTCGGCGACATGGACAACTACTACCTCAACAACGCCGTCTACGCCGTCGAAGAATTCCTGCGCAGCGCCGAGCCTGCAGCCGACGCCGTCATCGACTACGGCGATCGCGACGAGCATTGCTGGAATGGCGATCACACCCGCGCCAACGCCTATTCGCGTTTGCGTTATCCGCAGATGGTGCTGCCTTGGGCCGCCGAGCGCATGCTCATGACCGCCCCCAAAGGTGCCGACACGCGCAGTTGGCGGTACTGAGCCGCGTCACGCCGCGCCGCGATTCCCGCTTTGGAAGAAGGCTACTTTCGCCAGAACGCGGGCGAAAAAAGCACCAGCACGCTGAGAATCTCGAGGCGGCCGAGCAGCATGGTGAAGGTGCAGACCCAAGTCTGGAAGTCCGAGAGGCCCTGATAATTGCCAGCTGGCCCGGTCGGGCCAATGCCGGGTCCCATATTGTTGATGCTGGCGACGATCGACGAGAAGGCGGGTATCAGTTCCATGCCGGAGATCAGCAACAAGAACGTCATCAGTGCGACGGTCATGAAGTACAAAAAGATGAACGCCAGCACCGAGGCGATGATGCGCTCGGGAATGACCTGACCGCCGACGCGAATCGGCAGCACCGCCGACGGATGCACGATCTGTTTCATCTCGCGCTGCGCCTGTCGCACCAGCAGCAGCGTACGAAACATCTTGATGCCGCCGCCGGTGGAGCCCGTGCTGCAGACGATGCACGACAAAAACAGCATCCACACCGGCGCGAAGACGGGCCACAGATCCCAATTCTGCGCAGCGAATCCGGTCGTAGTCGCGACTGAAACGACTGCAAAGGCCGCATGGCGCAGTGATTCAAAGAATTCGGGATAGGTGCCGCGAGACGTCAGCAGAATCGCGATGCCGAGAATGCTGGCAGAAAGAACGATGAGCACCGCCCGCACTTCGGGATCTTGCCGATAAGGATTGATCGACCGACTCTGCACCGCGATGAAATGACGCGCAAAGTTGAGCGATGCCGCCACCATGAGCAATATCAAGATGAATTCGACGAGCGCCGACTTGAAATAGCCGACGCTCGCGTCATGCGTCGAGAAGCCGCCCAGACCCATGGCCGAAAAGGTGTGGCAGATCGCATCGAGCCAGTTCATCCCCGCCACCCGCAACGCGATGATGCCGATGATGGTGATGCCGCCGTACGTGATCCAGAGCACCTTTGCCGTACCGGTGATGCGCGGCGTCAACTTTTCGTCTTTGATGGGCCCGGGCGTTTCGGCCCGATAGAGCGCCATGCCGCCAACGCCGAGCAGAGGCAGGATGGCGACCGCCAGCACGATGATGCCGAGGCCGCCGAACCAGTGCAGAGCATGCCGCCAAAGATTGATCGACGGCGGCAAGGCATCGAGACCGGTCAACACCGTGGAGCCGGTGGTGGTGAGGCCGGACATGGTCTCGAAGTAGGCATCAGTGAAGCTGAGGTCGGGCAGGGCGATGAGCAGCGGCACCGCGGCAGAGCCCGACATCAGCACCCAGGCGAGGGTCACGAGCAGGAAGCCGTCGCGCGCCTTGAGTTCACGTTTGTAACGACGCGTGAGCACGGCAATGACGAGACCGAGTATCACGTTGATGGCCGCGGCGATGGCAAAGTCGATGAACATGCCATCTTGCGTGATGATCGAGCACAGCATCGGCATCACGAAGGTGATGGCGAAGAACGCCATCATGAGACCTAAAACATGCGCGACCGCGAGCATGGTCGATGCCGCGCTCAGCGCCTGCCGGCGGTTTCGCCGAGGAACAGTCGCTCCACCTGATCGACGTGACGGCGATCTGTGATGAACAGCACGACGTGGTCGTCGGCCTGCACGACGGTATCGTGGTGCGCCATGATCACTTCGTTGCCGCGCACGATGCAGCCGATCTTGGCGCTTTCTGGCAGGGCGATGTCTTCGACGCGTTTGCCGACCACGCGTGAGCTGCGCTGGTCGCCATGAATGATGGCTTCGATGGCCTCGGCTGCGCCGCGGCGCAGCGAGTGCACCTGCACCACGTCGCCGCGCCGCACGTGCGTGAGCAAGGAGCCGATGGTGATGGTCTGCGGTGACAGCGCGACATCGATGCTGCCGCTTTGCATGAGATCAGCGTACGAAGGCTTGTTGATGAGTGCCATGACCTTCGCGGCGCCCAAGCGCTTGGCGAGCATTGCCGAGAGGATGTTCGCTTCTTCCGAGTTGGTGAGTGCAACGAAGGTGTCGCAGCTGTCGATGTTTTCTTCGACCAGCAATTCTTCGTCGGCGGCGTCGCCCTCGAGCACGATCGCGCTGTCCAGACTTTCGGAGATGCGCCGGGCGCGCTTCGGGTCGCGCTCGATGATCTTGACTTGGTTGTTGGTCTCGAGTTGCCGCGCGAGCGAGTAGCCGATGTGGCCGCCACCGGCGATGACGACGCGACGAACCGGTTTTTCTTCCTTGCGCATCTCGGCCATGAAACGTCGGATGTCGTCTTTGGCCGCGAGAAAGAACACCTCGTCGCCATCTTCGATGACGGTGCTGCCTTCGGGTTGCACGCTGCGGCCATTGCGATAGATGGCAACGACGCGCGCCTCGGTGTTCGGAATATGTTCTTTGAGATTGCGCAGGGCTTGGCCGACGAGTAGCCCGCCCTTGCGAGCCGACAAGCCGACGAGCCGAACCTTGCCGCCGGCGAAATCGAGCACCTGCAGAGCACCCGGATAGCGAATGAGTCGTTCGACATACTCGGTGACGAGTTGCTCCGGACTGATCCAGACGTCGACCGACAAGGATTCGGCGCCGAAAAGTTTCGGATGACGCGTGTATTCCTGCGAGCGGATGCGGGCGATCTTGGTTGGCGTGCGATACAGCGTGTAAGCCACTTCGCAGGCCATCATGTTGACTTCGTCGGAGCTGGTGAGCGCGACCAGAATGTCGGCGTTTTCGGCGCCCGCGGCTTCGAGCACCGAAGGGTAGGCGGCATTGCCGACGACCGTGCGGATGTCGAGGCGGTCTTGCAGGTCGCGCAGCAATTCTTCGTTGGTGTCGACGACCGTGACTTCGTTGGCCTCTTCACGAGCGAGCTGATAAGCCGCCGTGCGCCCGACCTGTCCGGCGCCGAGGATCACGATCTTCATGGAGGGCGTAGGGTACTCCCAACGTGATCCACCGAACAGGGGCGCGCGGGTATGATTTGCAGCATGAATAGCGCTGCATCCGCCGAGAAGACGACCAAAGGCCCCTCCGAATTGGGCCTCGGGTGGAAAGTGCTGGTGGCTTCACTGCTCGGCGTGGCTTTTGGTGCATCGCCTTTGCCTTTCAACACCATCGGTTTCTTCATCGATCCCCTGCAGCAGGAGTTTGGTTGGACTCGTACCGAAATCAGTTTCGGCGTCACCATCTACGGCATGCTCGCGGCCTTCCTGGCGCCGTTGTTCGGCTGGCTGGCCGATCGCCATGGCGTGCGTCCGGTGGCACTCGCCTCGCTGGCTATTTTCGGCGTGACCTTCGCCTCGTTCGCGATCATTCCCGGCCAGCTATGGGCGTTTTATCTGGTGTGGTTGATGATCGGGCTGTTCGGCATCGGTTCGACACCGGTCACCTGGTCACGAGCCGTCAATCTCTGGTTTTTCAAGCAACGCGGCCTCGCTCTCGGGATCACGCTGGTCGGCACCAGCATTTCGGCGATGATCCTGCCGTTCCTCACCACCCAGTTCATCGCCGAATTTGGCTGGCGCAGCAGCTTTGCGCTGTTGTCGCTGCTGCCGCTGCTGATCGCCTTGCCACTCGGCTTGCTGTGGTTTCGCGAGCCGCGCCCCGAAGAGCGTCCCGAAGGTATCGGTAGCGCGACCGCCGGCGAGTTGCCAGGCCGCACGCTCGGCGAGGCGATGCGCGAGCCGCGGTTCTGGATTCTTTGGTCATCGGTCGCGATCGTGACCTTGGCGTACGCAGGCGCCCTCGTGCACTTGCCCTCGATGCTGCGCGCTCGCGATTTCGAGCCGACCCGTGTTGCGACCGTGCTCAGTGTGTTCGGCTTGTCGATCTTCGCCGGACGCATCATCACCGGCTTGTTGCTCGATCGCTTTTGGGCGCCGCTCGTGACACTGCCCATTCTTTGCCTGCCGGCGTTTTCTTGCTGGTTGCTGATGGGTGATGCGCCGCTCAGCTTTCAGCTGGCGGTGTTCGCGGCATTTTTGATGGGCTTCGCATCGGGGGCAGAAACCGATCTCGTGGCTTATCTTGCTGGTCGATATTTCGGCATGAAGAGTTACGGGCAGATCTATGGCGTGCAGTACATGGCCTTCGGGCTGATGGCAGCGCTTTCACCGACTCTTTATGGCTGGGTACGCGATACGACGGGTAGCTACGACCCGATGCTGCTGGCCGCCGCCGCCATGTTCGTGATCGGCGGCTTCATGTTGTTGTTGCTCGGACCCTATCCCGACTTCGGCCGCGCTACCACTGCACCCAGTCCATCTGCCAAGTGAGCAGGATCAGACCGCCGAACACGATCCGGTACCAGGCGAAGATCGCAAACGAGTGTTGGCTGACATAGCGGATCAAGAAGCGGATCGCGACCAACGCGGCCACGAAGGCGGCGACGCTGCTGATCAGGATCGAACGTGCCTCATCGAGAGTGAGGGGTTCGCGGGCATCGAGTAACTTGTAGCCGGTCGCCGCCAGCATCACCGGGATCGCCACGAAAAAAGAAAATTCGGCAGCGGTTTTTCGCGACAGGCCGGTGAGCAAGCCACCGAGTATGGTCGCAGCCGAGCGGCTGGTGCCCGGGAATAGCGCCAGCATCTGGAACAGGCCGACGCGAAAAGCGTCGGCGGGTCGCAATTGCTCGAGCGTGGTCACTCGTTCTTCGTGCGGACGGCGCTCTGCCCAAAGAATGAGCACGCCACCGATCACGAGCGCGATGGCTACCGGTATGGGCGCAAACAGGACGCTGCGTATCGTGTCTTCGAAGGCGAGCCCCGCGATTGCTGCCGGCAGAAAGGCCAGAAAAAGATTGAGGACGAACAGGCGTGAGTGGCGATCGCGGGTCAGGGTGATCGCCGTCGACCACAACCGCTGCCGATATTCGAAGCACACGGCGAGGATCGCTGCTCCCTGAACGACGATCATCTGCCGAAAGCCGATCTGCTCTTCGAGATCGAGCAGGGCGCGCGTGATGACCAGATGGCCGGTGCTCGACACCGGCAGGAATTCGGTCAGCCCCTCAACGAGGCCGATGACGATGTCGGCGATCCAATCCATCACGCTGCGAGTCTGCCTGGGTCAGTCCGGAATTTTTTGACCGCGGGTTTCGATGACCCACCCTATGCACAACAGCCCGATCACCGGGACGAATCCGACCATGAACAGCGTGTTGAGCACCACGCTGGCGTCGCCCGCACCGGCCGCAGCCACCGAACCCACGAGGAAAGGTCCGCCCGCTGCGACCACGCGGCCGATGTTGTAGGTGAACCCGGAGCCCGTGGCCCGCAGTCGAGTCGGGAACAATTCGGGAAGGTAAAACGTGAAGGCACCGAAAATGCCGAACACCGTCAGACCGATGAAGAAATACATGTAGAGGCGAATCTGCGGCGGCAGGTCGAGCCCGAAGGTGCAGAGCAGCGACACGGCCGAAAGACCGAGGTAAGTCGCGAACATCGGCTTGCGCCCCCAGTGTTTGGCGAGCGGAATGGTGAGCAGGGTGCCGATCAGACCACCGGTGTTGAAGATCGCGGTTGCCTGTGTCTTCCACGATTCGATCAGCACGCTGGTGGCGGCCTTGTCGAGGCCGAGCTGCAGCGCTTCGGTTTGCGCGAGGTTTGCCGAGACGACCGGAATGAAGGCATTACAGCTCCACCACGTGAGCAGTGCCACCATGGCCATCAGCAGCGCGCTGCGGGTACGGGGCCAGATTTCCGGCGCAAAGATTTCGCGGACGCGGGGGGGTGGTGCGCTCGCCGCCGCACTTTCCCAGCGTTCGGGCTCTTTGACGAAGGTGCGGATCCAGAACGCGAAGGCAGCCGGGATGAGACCGAAGATGAGCACGTAGCGCCACGAGACCTCGGGGACTTCGGCGAAAAAATGCCCGGCGATCAGTGCGTTGATGCCCGTGGCCAAGAACAATCCGAAGGGCGCCGCGGTGTAGAGCACTGCGCCGGCCTCGACGCGCTGATCTTCGGGTACGGCCTCGGCCACGAGCGCACAACCTGCCGCCCACTCACCACCGATGCCGAGACTCGCGATGATGCGACAGACGATCAGCTGTTCGATGCTGGTCACGAAAGCGCAAAGGCCCGTGCCCACCGCATAAAGCACCATGGTGATGAGCAACACGCGTTTGCGGCCGTAGCGGTCGGAAATCGGCCCGAACAAGATGCCGCCCACGGCCCAACCCACGAGGAAGATCGCGGTGATCAGGCCTGTCCAGTAAAGGGTGGCGGCGCGGGCTTCCGGTGAACCGATGGTCAGACCGAGCAGCGTCGGAATCGCATTCGGGGCCACGTAGTTGAACAGCAGGCCGTCAAAGATATCGAAACCCCAGCCAAGCCAGGCGGCAAAGAGCACGATCCACTGATAGCGGGTCAAGCGCAGCATCGGATTCCCCCGAGCGAAATTTCAGCGTACGGCGTTGATCGCCGCGCGCAGTTCGAGTGTCGCACGCCGGGCGGCTGCGGCGAAGTCCTCGCCAGAGCCGGCGTAGATGATTCCGCGCGAGGAGTTGACGATGAGACCACGGCCGTCCGCTCGTCGACCGCTGCGCACGGCTTGCTCGACGTCACCACCCTGTGCGCCGATGCCCGGCACGAGAAAGGTCATGTCGCCGGTCCGCGAACGGATATCGGCGAGTTCGGCGGGATAGGTTGCACCGACCACGAGCAGGCAGTTGCCATGCGTATTCCATTCACGAGCGACTTTCTCGGCGACGATCTGATAGAGCTTGCGACCGTCGATTTGCAGATCCTGCAGTTCGCGCGCACCGGCATTCGAGGTACGGCAAAGAATCACCACGCCTTTGTCGGCATGGGCGAGGAAGGGCTCGACGGAATCACGACCGAGATAGGGATTGACCGTCACGGCATCGGCACCATAGCGCTCGAAAGCTTCACGGGCGTATTTTTCGGCGGTGCTGCCGATGTCGCCGCGCTTCGAGTCGAGGATCACCGGCACGCCCGGCGCGCGCTCGCGGATGTAGCGCAGGGTGTCCTGCAGCTGATCTTCGGCACCGACGGCGGCGTAGTGGGCGATCTGCGGTTTGTAGGCGCAGACGAGATCAGCCGTTGCATCGACGATGGCGCGATTGAAGTCGTAGATGGCGCGTGGCGAGTGACGCAGATGCAGCGGAAAGCGCTCGACCTCGGGGTCGAGACCGACGCACACCATCGACTGACTGGCCGTCATCGCCGCTTCGAGTCGCTGCAGAAAACTCGGCGAGGACGTACGCGCAGAATTCATGGAAGGAACACTCATATTGAGCCCGCAGTGTACCCGCGGTCGCCGCTCAGGTCGTCTCCAGGTTGGCGTATTGCAGCATCAGCCACTTGCTGCCGGCGGACTCGAAGTTCACTTGCACGCGGGCGTGCGGTCCCTGACCTTCGATATTGAGCACCACGCCGGCGCCGAATTTGGCATGACGGACGCGAGCGCCGAGCCGCAGACCCGGCGCCACCGGTTCATCGCGGAGCGCCGTTGGTTTGCCGCTGCCATACGCATTGCCAGAACCGCGGCCGTAGCCGTTGCCGTAGCCGTTGCCGTAGCCGCCGCCCGTCGCATGGCTGCCACCGTAGCCCATTCCGGCGCTGCGACCAGCCTGCACCTTGGGCCGTACCTCTTCGAGTAATTCTTCGGGGATTTCCTTGATGAAGCGCGAGGGCTGACCGTAGCCGTCGATGCCGTGCAGACGACGCTGCTCGGCGTAGGTGAGATAGAGTTGCTGCATCGCGCGGGTGGTACCAACGTAGGCGAGCCGCCGCTCTTCTTCGAGTGAGTCGAGATCGTTGAGTGAGCGCTGATGCGGGAACAGCCCATCTTCGAGACCTGCAAGTACCACCACCGGAAACTCGAGACCTTTGGCGGTGTGCAGCGTCATCATTTGCACGCAGTCTTCCCACGCCTCGGCTTGTCCCTCGCCGGACTCGAGCACGGCATGCGCCAGAAACGCCTCGAGCGGCGGCAGATCTTCGCCGTCGACGCGCTCGGGTTCGAAGCCCCGGGCTGCGGACACGAGTTCGAGCAGGTTCTCGGCCCGCGCTTCGCCGCGCTCGGCTTTTTCTTTGCGGTGATGCTCGAGCAGGCCACTCGCGTTCAGCACCTGATCGACGATCTCGTTGAGCGCGAGTTCGCGGGTGTCGACGGCGAGGCGTTCGATGAGTTGCAGGAAGCCTTGAACGGCAGAGGCCGCCTTGGCGCCGAGAGCTGCGCTCGCGGTACAGGCCGCGGCGGCGCTCCATAGCGAGACGCCCGCCGTACGGGCGTATTCACGCAGGACTTCGACGCTGCGCGCACCGATGCCGCGCGTCGGCAGGTTGATCACGCGCTCGAAGGAAGTGTCGTCGTGACGGTTCGAGACCAAGCGCAGATAGGCGAGTGCATCCTTGATTTCGGCGCGCTCGAAAAAGCGCAAGCCGCCGTAGACCTTGTAGGGGATCCGCGCCGAGAGAAACACTTCTTCGAAGACGCGCGACTGGGCGTTGGAGCGATAAAGGATGGCGAACTCACGGCGATTGCCACCGCGGGCCACCCAGTCTTTGATGCGCTGCAGCACGAATTCGGCTTCGTCACGTTCGTTGAAGGCAGCGTAGAGCTTGATCGAGTCGCCGCGTTTGCCGCTCGTCCAAAGATTTTTACCGAGTCGCCCGCTGTTGTTGGCGATCAGCGCGTTGGCGGCATCGAGGATGGTGCCGGTGGAGCGATAGTTCTGCTCGAGACGCACCAGTTTGGCATGCGGAAAATCACGCCTGAAGGTCTGCAGATTTTCGACACGGGCACCGCGCCAGCGGTAAATCGACTGGTCGTCGTCGCCGACGACGAATGGCGCACCCTCGGAGCCGGTGAGCAGTTTGGTCCAGCCATATTGAATGGCGTTGGTGTCCTGAAACTCGTCGACCAGCACGTGCCGAAAGCGGCGCCGATAGTGGCCGAGCAGCTCGGCGTTATCGCGCCAGAGTTCGAAGGCACGCAGCAGCAGTTCGGCGAAATCGACCACGCCGGCGCGTTGACAGGCTTCTTCGTAGTCCTGGTAGAGCTTGATGAATTGCCGGCGCGTGGGGTCGTTGCCGTCCTTGAGCGACTTCGGCCGCAGTCCCTCGTCTTTGTTGTTGTTGATGAAGTACTGGATGTCGCGCGGTACCCAGCGCGTGTCATCGAGAGCCTGCGCCTTGAGGATTTTTTTGATCACCCGTAGCTGATCGTCGCCGTCGAGAATCTGGAAGGTTTGCGGCAGGCCCGCTTCGCGCCAGTGCAGTCGCAGCAGACGGTGGGCAATGCCGTGAAAAGTGCCGATCCAGAGGGCGGCGCCTGGCATGCCGAGCAGCGACTCGATGCGAGCACGCATCTCGCCGGCTGCCTTGTTGGTGAAGGTGACCGCCATGATGCTGTGCGCCGAGGCGCCCTCGGCCTCGATCAACCAGGCGACGCGGTGCGTGAGCACGCGCGTCTTGCCGCTGCCTGCACCGGCGAGCACGAGCGCGGGACCTACGGGCGCGGTCACGGCTTCGCGTTGTGCGTCGTTGAGCGGATTGAGGATGGGCGAGAGATCCATGGGCGGGGCGAAATCGGCGCAGTCGGCGCGGCGCGCGATTCTACCGGCTTTCAGTGCGGGTCGCGGAGTTGGCTTTCCTCGAGGAAGCGCAGCAACGCCAAGACCAGCGTCAGCAACACGGGGCCGATGATGAGACCGATACCACCAAAAGCCGCTGCGCCGCCGATCACGCCCATGAACACGGCCAGCGTCGAGACGTGGGCGTGCGTCGACACCAGTAGCGGTCGCAGAAAATTGTCGGCGACCGAAATGAATGCACCCCAACCGAGCATGAAGAGCGCCGCACTCGAGCGGTCCATGACGGCAAGCGCGAGTGCCGCCGGTAGCCAGACGAACGCCGTACCGCCAGCCGGCAGCAAAGAGAACAGCGCGGCGAGTACGCCGAACACGACCGGCGAGGGCAAGCCCGTGAGCGCGAAACCGATACCCGTCAGTGCACCCTGAATGAGTGCGGTGAGTCCCGAACCGTACACGACCGCACGAGTCGTGTTGGCCAACAAGGTGAAACATTGCTCGCGTCGAGCGCTTTCGATCGGCAGCAAGTTGGCGAAACGCTGCTGCATCGCGCGTCCATCGCGCAACATGAAGAACAACAGAAACAGCATCAGCATGAAGGCGAGCGTGGTGTTGAGGGCGCCGAGCACCAGTTGGCTGCCGAGGTTGGCTGCATGGCGCAGCAGTGTTTGCCCGATGGTGATGAGAAAGCCGTTGATCTCGGCGGTATCGACGTCCAGCGTTGCGGTGAGATAGGCGACGATCGGACCCACGAGTGGATAATCTTCGATGCGATCGAGCAGCGTACCGTCGATGCGCCACGGGCTGTGCTGCAACTCCTGCACCAGCGAGCGCCCCTGCTCGATGAAGCTGGCGCCGAGCAGCAGCAAGGGCAGAAACACCACGAGGGGCGTGAGCAAGGTCAGGGTGGTGGCGGCCAGTGTCGGACGATTGCCGAAGGTCACGATCAGTCGATCTTGCAGCGGTGCCAGCAGTACGGCGAGCACGATGGCCCAGGCGAGTGCCGACCAGAACGGTGCAAGCACGAGCCACACCGCGACTCCCAAGATGCCCACGCTCAGGACGAGCACGCTGCGTCGATAAAACTCGCTCATGCCCGCCACTATACTGTCGTCGTGGGCAAGCTCGCAGTAATCGCCGTCACCGTGGTCCGTGCGCTGTTGCTCGCGGGTTGCCTCGTGCTCGTCGGCTGTATCGACCCTGCTGCGCGTGGTCTTGCCCGTCCATCGAAATCGGAGGTTCCGGTCGTGCCACCCGTCAATTACACCGCCAAGGCGTTTGCCTACGTCGTCATCAGCGTCGCCGACATGGATCAGGCGCTCGGACTTTGGGTGTCACGCTTCGGCATGCAGATCGTCGTTCGGCGTCAGGGCTCGGACCCCGGGCTCGCGAAACTTTGGGGGCTGGGTGAAGGCGACATCATCGACCAAGCCTTGCTGGTCACGCCGGGTCGCGAGCAGGGCGGTGTGCATTTGGTGCGGTTTCGCATGCCGGGTGCGCCGGTGCGCGAAGGCGCGGCGCCCACCGATCTCGTTCCGAAGAGTGTCGACGTCGCCGTGCACGACATTCGCGCGCGGTACGCCGAACTCGAAGCGGCCGGTTACCAGTTCCGCTCGAAGATCGGCCGCTTCGAAACCGACGGCATCGTCGTACACGAAGTGCACATGAACGGGCCGGAGTCGGTGAATCTCGTGTTTCTCGAACAAGAGGGCAAGCCCGAGCATGTCAGCAGTTTGGGTTACGGCGTCGCGCCGCAAGTCATCGCCACGACGCCCGACAATCTCGGCGAGAAGGCGTTCTTCGAAAAAGTTCTGGGACTCGACGAGACCTCGTACCACCGCTTCTCGGGTCCGGAGGTCGAGCGTACGATCGGACTGCCGCCCGGCGGTGGTCTCGACGTCCGCATTTTCGGTGATGCCGCCTACGACTACGGACGACTCGAGATCGTGCAGTACGAGGGCGTGCAGAGCAAAGATTTGTATCCGCGGGCGCTACCGCCGGCGCGGGGTTTGTTGTCGGTGACGTTCTTCGTGCCGAGCATCGATACCGCACTCGCGCGAGCGGCAGCTTTGCTGCAGGAGCGCGGAGCCGCGGCGATGCGCAGCGCGCCGCGCGATCATGGCATCACTGATACGTTGTTCGGACGTGCGCGGATGGCGACGCTGACCTCGCCTGCTGGTTTGGTGGTTCAGCTCGTCGAGCGTCCCTGACAAGGGATTGACGACTTACCAGCGATTGCGCAACTCGCGTAGCTTCAAAAAAATCGTCTCTGCGTCGGGTCGCTCGGCAAGATCCGCGAACGTGCCGCGCAGTCCGGCGATGACTGCCGGATGTTGCAATCTGAAAAACGTGTTGATGCGGCGCTCATCGCCGAGCGTGGTGGTCGGCGCTTGTGCGCCGTCGCGACCCTGGACGGCGGCGAGCAGGGCGGCCGCATCGCCGTTGCCGGGCTCGCGGTCGAGCGTGAAGGCGAGATTGCGGGCGAGATAATCGTGTCCGGGGTGGATCCGCGTGGCGTCGGGCAGGCGCGCAAGGCAGTCGACGAAGGTGTGGTACAGCAAACGGGGGTCGCCGCCGTTGTGACAATTGCCGGCTCCGGCGTTGAATAAGGTGTCGCCACATAAAAGGTCGGGTGCCGCCGTTGCCGACCGACCGCGCGCGAGCAAACAGAGATGTGCGCGGGTATGCCCGGGTGTATCGAGGCACTCGAGCTCGACCGTCTTGCCGACCCGAACGGTTTCCCCGTGGGCGAGCCCACGATCCAGACCCGGGATGCGCCCGCCTGCGCCCGCATGGGCGAGCACCCTTGCCCCGGTCGCGGCGCGCAGCGCTTCGTTGCCGCCGATGTGGTCACCATGTTCGTGGGTGTTGAGGATCTGGGTGATCGTCCAGCCACGTTCGCGGGCGGTCGCTGCGCAGAGCTCCCAATCGAGGGGGTCGACTGCCAGCGCCTCGCCCGACTCGCTGCAGGCGATCAGATAGTGGTAATTGCGCCACGCGTTTGCGGGCCAAAGTCGCTCGATGATCATGGGCTGCCTCGGTTGCAATGGTGTGCTGCTGAGCGTCGGGCGGCAAGGAAGTGAAGTTTCACACGCGTCTTTTCACATACTGCCGTGTTAGATTGACCTCTGGGGGCGGAGTACGACATCGATGTCGAGTGTTAACGGGTCCATGGACACGGCCCCGGCGCCCGTGGCGATTTCGCCACCGTCGGCCCTCATCAACCGCATTACCAGCCGTGCGGCCTGGCAGGCCGCGCGCGACGCCTGTCGCGCCGATCCCGGTCGCTACCACGGCGAAATCGCCAGCCGCGAAATTCATTGGTTCGAGCCGAAGGCCGGAAGCCGCGGCGCCTGGATCCGGCGCGACGAGGATGGCAAGTGGCGCGGCTACGATGCCGCAACTCTGGCGGCGGTCGAGCCTGCGCTGGGCGCGGACTATCTGCCGTGGCGCAAGGCCCTTGACGAGAGCGATGCGCCTTTCTATCGCTGGTTCAGCGATGCCCTGACCAACGCTTGCTTCAATGAAATCGATCGCCACGTGCTTGCGGGCCATGGCGACGAGGCGGCGCTTTGGTTCGAGGGCGACCGCTGGGATCAGTCGCAGGACGGCGGGCGCGGCGCGCCAGTAGTCTCGTACAGCGTCAGCCGCAAAAAGTTGCTGCTCGAAGTCGCGCGCTGCGCGCTTGCGCTGCGCGACGTCGGGCTCAAGGCGGGCGATCGCATCGCCATCAACATGCCGAACATCCCCGAGCAGGTGTTCTGGACCGAAGCCTGCAAGCGCCTCGGCATCGTCTACACGCCGGTGTTCGGTGGGTTCAGCGACAAGACGCTCTCCGACCGCATCCACAACGCCGGCGCGAGAATCGTGATCACCGCCGACGGTGGCTATCGCAATGCGCAGATCGTGGCCTTCAAGGAGGCCTATACCGATCCGGCGCTCGATGGCTACGTACCCGCTGAAACAGCAGTCGCTGCCGTGGCCGCAGCGCTGGCGTCGCTGCGACTCGATGCCGTGCAGAGCGAGGCGATTCTCGCCGGCGCACGCCAGGTCGTGGCCAATGAAATCACCCTCGAGCGTTCCGACATCATGCGCGGCGTGGGGCGGGCACTCGAGGGGCTGTCAGGCATCTCACCCGTCGAGGCCAGCCGCATTCGCACGGCGATCGCCAGCGCACTCGTGACGACGCCCGCACGCGTCGACACCGTGATCGTGGTGCGGCACGCTGCGCAGGCCGATTTGCTGTGGCGGCCCGAGCGTGATCGCTGGGCGCACGAGTTGACGGGCGCCGCCATGCAGACGCTGCTCGCTGCCGCGCGCGCCGCGGGCCACGCCGTCGCCGACGAGGCGCAGTTGCTCGCCCTCGAGGATCGCGCGTTCGTGGCCGCGATCTGGGCTGCGGTGCCGCCCGAACCGCTCGATGCGGAATTCCCGATGTTTTTCATCTACACCTCGGGCTCGACCGGCAAGCCCAAGGGCGTCGTGCACGTCCACGGCGGCTACGTGAGTGGCGTTGCGCACACCTTGCGTGTGGCCTTCGATGCACGACCCGGCGATGTCATGTACGTGGTTGCCGATCCGGGCTGGATCACCGGCCAGAGCTACATGATCTCGGGTGCCTTGACGACGCGAGTGACCACCGTGATCGCCGAAGGTGCGCCGGTTTTCCCCAGTGCCGGACGATTCGCCAGCATCATCGAGCGGCTCAAGGTCAACATATTCAAGGCGGGCGTCACCTTCCTGAAAACGGTGATGACCGATCCGCAGAACGTCGAGGATGTTCGCACCTACTCGCGTGCGAGTCTGCGCGTCGCCACCTTCTGCGCCGAACCGACCTCACCGGTGGTGCAGCAGTTCGGCATGGAACTCGTGACACCCTGGTACACGAACTCCTATTGGGCGACCGAGCACGGCGGCATCGTCTGGACGCACATGTACGGCAACGGCGATTTTCCGTTGCGCGCCGATGCACATACCTATCCGTTGCCGTGGGTGATGGGCGACGTCTGGTTGGCCGACAGCGAGCCCGATGCCAACGGCGCCGTCCTCGCGCGCGAAGCCGAGCCCGGAGAGAAGGGCGAGATCGTGATCGCCGCACCGTTTCCTTATCTTTGTCGCACGATCTGGGGCGGCGAGAGCGAGTTCAAAGTCGAAGGTCGACGCATCGCTCGCGGTTGGCGCGGCGACTTCGACCGTTATCGCAAGACCTATTGGGTACGCTGGCGCGATCGACTCGCTTACACGCAGGGGGATTTTGCGGTCAAATATGCGGACGGCGGTTTTTCTTTGCATGGTCGTTCCGACGACGTCATCAACGTTTCGGGCCATCGTCTCGGCACCGAAGAAATCGAGGGAGCGATCCTGCGCGACAAGCAGGTGAATCCCGACTCGCCAGTCGGCAACGTGATCGTGGTCGGTGCACCACACGCGCAGAAGGGTCTGACACCGCTGGCGTTCGTCAAACCGGCACCAGGACGCAAAATCACCGCCGAGGATCGCCGCCGTCTCATCGAGACCGTGCGCCAGGAAAAAGGTCAGGTCGCGATTCCGGAAGACTTCGTCGAAGTCACGCAGTTTCCGGAGACGCGCAGCGGCAAGTACATGCGACGCATGGTGCGTGCGCTGGTCGAGGGACAGGACGTCGGTGATACCTCGACGCTGCGAAATCCGGAATCCATCGACGAGTTGCGCCGCGCAATTCGCGAGTGGCAAGAGCGTCAGCGAGTTGCCGACGAACAGCAACTGTTCGAAGACTTTCGCTATTTCCGAATTCACTACCACGCGTTGGGCGTGGTGCCCGGTGCGAAGCGCCGCGCGCGCAAGCCCGCACAACGGATTGCGGTCGTCACCATCAACAACCCGCCGGTCAACGCCCTCAACGAGCGCGCACTCGACGAGCTCAACATCGTCATCGATCACGTCGCGCGACGTGACGATGTCAAAGCGGTGGTGTTCACGGGGCAAGGTACGTCGGCCTTCGTCGCCGGTGCCGACATTCGACAGTTGTACGAAGACGTGCACAGCCTCGAAGAGGCATTGCCATTGCCGAACAACGCGCATCTGGCATTTCGCAAGATCGAGGCGATGGACAAACCCGCGATTGCGGCGATCAACGGCGTCGCGTTGGGTGGTGGCATGGAGTTCGCGATGGCTTGCCACGTGCGCGTGGCCGAACCACTCGCCACTTTCGGTCAGCCTGAAGTTCGTCTCAATCTTTTGCCGGGCTACGGCGGTACGCAGCGCCTGCCACGACTGCTCGAACAGGCCGGACACGCTGCGCCGCTCGTGCGCACGCTCGAAATCGTCATGGGCGGACGCACGCTCGAGGCTGCCGAGGCTCATGCCGATGGACTGCTGCACGCACTCGCCGCCGCCGACGAAGATGTGCTGACGCTCGCCACGCGACTCGCGGCCGAATACGTCGCGGCGCCCGCGGGCCGCAACCTCGTCGCTCGAGCGTTTGCGGCACGGCGAGCCGCGCACACCCTCTGGCAGGGTGCAGGCAAGGATGACTTCGCTACGGCGCTCGGCGATGCCGAAGTGCAGCGCTTGCTTGCGCAGGCGAGCGCCGTGGGGCGCGCCAAAACGGCCGAACGCATACTCGATGCGGTGCGCACGGGCTGGACTTCGGGTCTGGCCGCAGGGCTTGCTCGCGAGGCACAGTTGTTCGCCGAAGCTATTGTGGATCCCGAGGGGGGCAAGGCAGGCATTCGCGCTTTCTTTGACAAGCAAAGTGCGCCTTTGCCGACGCGACGCGACACGACGCCGGGAGCGACCGAGCTCCCGGCGCTCGTCAAGCGCGGTGAGTTGCTGCCGGTCGGTGCCCCTTTCTTTCCGGGGCTCACGCCCCTGCCCAAGTGGCAATACGGACACGCGGTAGTCAAAGATTTACGCACCGGTGCGCCGGCGCATGGTCTGCCGAGAGTTGCCGAACGCGAAATCGTGGTTCCGGTGCCGGAGCCGGGTCCCAATGAAGCACTGGTGTACGTGCTCGCCTCTGAAGTGAACTTCAACGACATCTGGGCCATCACCGGCATTCCGGTCTCGCCGTTCGACAACCATGATCTCGACTACCAAGTCACGGGTTCGGGGGGCGTGGCGCTAATCGCTGCCGTCGGCAGCGAGATCAAGCGCGAGGGCCGACTCAAGGTGGGCGATCTGGTGACAGTCTATTCGGGACAGAGCGATCTGCTGTCACCGCTGGCCGCGCGCGATCCGATGTATGCCGGATTCTCGATTCAGGGTTACGAAACCGATACCGGCAGTCACCAACAATTTTTGCTCGTGCAGGGACCGCAGCTGCATTCGCTACCGCCTGATCTCACGCTCGAGGCGGCGGGGTCCTACGTGCTCAATCTGGGTACCGTGGTGCGAGCTTTGTTCACCACGCTGCAAATCGAGTCGGGAAAGACGCTGTTCGTGGAAGGTGCGGCGACCGGTACCGGCTTCGAGGCACTGAAGAGTGCGGCGCGCAACGGCCTCGCGAGCGTCGGTCTCGTTTCGAGTACCGAGCGTGCGGCGTTCATCCGCTCGCAGGGTGCCGCAGGAGCAATCAATCGTCGTGATGCGCGCTGGGCCGAGGCCTACACCGTGGTGCCCGAAAGCGCAGAGGCCATCGCCCGCTGGGAACTCGCGGGACAACCCATCCTCGAAGAAATGCGCCGACAAGCGGGTGGTCGACTCGCCGATTACGTGGTGTCGCATGCGGGGCAGGAATCTTTTCCGCGCTCATTCCAGATGCTGGCGGAGCACGGGACGCTGACGTTCTATGGCGCAACCAGCGGCTACTGGTTTTCGTTCGTCGGCAAGCCGGGCTCGGCGAGCCCCGAAGACATGTTGCGTCGGGCACGATTGCGTGCAGGCGAAGCGGTGCTGCTCTATTACGGTGTCGGTAGCGAACGCGTGGGCAGCGGCACCGCGGGTAATGCGTTGCTCGATCCGGTCGGGCTCGAGGCCATCGAGGCCGTGCGCAAGGCGGGCGGACGTTTGGTGGTGGCGACGGCCACCGATGCACAGCGCGAATTCGTGCAGTCGCTGGGTTATGGCGATTCGGTACGCGGCGTGGTCTCGATCGAAGAAATCCGCCGCAAAGAGGGTGCAGAGTTCGATTGGCCGACGGCTTTGCCACCGTTGCCCGATGCCAAACGCGAGACCGTCCGCTTCAAAGAGGCAGTACGCCAGTTCCAAGAGCGCACCATGAAACCCTTCGGCAGCGCGATTGGTCGATCGCTGCGTTCGGCGGACAACCCTCGCGGTTACCCCGATCTCATCATCGAGCGCGCAGGACACGATGCTCTCGCGGCGTCGACGTCGCTCGTCAAGCCGTTCACGGGTCGCGTCGTGTACTGCGAGCCCATGGAAGGCAAGCGCTACACCTTCTACGCGCCGCAAGTGTGGATGCGCCAACGACGCATCCTCATGCCGACCGCGACCATCGCCGGCACGCATCTTTGCAACGCCTTCGAAGTCGCGCGCATGAACGACATGATCGCTGCGGGGCAGCTCGAAGTGAGTGCGCCGACTGTGGTGCCGTGGCATGAACTGCCGGCAGCCCACCAGGCGATGTGGGACAACACCCACGCCGGGGCGAACTACGTGGTCAATCACGCCTTGCCGCGCAGCGGCCTGCGTTCACGCGACGAACTGTTTCAGGAGTGGGGAGCGCCCCGATGATCGGCAAGAGAAAAAAATCCGGCCAAGTAGCCAAGTCCGCCAAGGTGACCAAACCCACTATGGCAAAAGCCAAAAAAGTCACCAAGGTCGCGGTCGTATCGAAGAAATCGACATCGAAGAAATCGGCGCTGGCCATGCGGCCCGGACGACTCGTCGGCAAGGTGGCTCTCGTCTCCGGTGCAGCTGGCAACATCGGTGAAGTGATCGTCCGTCGCTATCTCGAAGAAGGGGCGACGGTGGTGATGGTGGGCCGCAATCAGTCCAAACTCGAAGCGGCTCGCGAAAAATTACTGGCACTGAGCGCTGCGCCCGCCGAGCACGCGGTCGTCCTGGCTTTCGATGCCTCCGATGCCGGTCAGGCCCGCTTCGGCGTCGAAACGGTCATGCGTCAGTTCGGCAGGCTCGACATTCTCGTCAACAACGCCGGATCGGCGGGACCCAAGGCACCGATCGACAATCTGCCGTTGTCACGCGAGGAGCTCGAAGCGCTGCGTGCGACAGGCTCGACCGACACCGAAACCGTGGCCGATGCGGCCGGCAACTTGCTCGGGCTCAGCTGGAACATGGTACGCGCTGCCGCGCCGCACCTTGCGGCGGGCTCAAGCATCATCAACGTATCGACGATTTTTTCACGCACGGGTTACTACGGTCGTGCGGCGTACGTCGTGCCGAAGTCCGCACTCAATGCGTTCTCGCGGCAGTTGGCCTTGCAGCTCGGGCAGCGCGGGATTCGCGTCAACACGGTTTTTCCGGGACCGATCGAGAGCGATCGCATCCGCACGGTCTTCAAGGCGATGGACAAGTTGCGCAAGGCGCCGGAAGGCACTACTGCCAATGATTTCACGGCGACGATGGCACTTGCGCGTGCCGATGCCGACAGCGGTACCGCCAAAAGTCTGCCGACCGTCGAAGACGTCGCCAACACCATCGTTTTTTTGGGCAGCGACGAATCGATGGCTTTCAGTGCGCAGGGCTTCGAAGTCACGAACGGCATGCAGGTGGTGCACGAGTCGCGCTCGACTTGGGTATCGCGACCCGAATTGCGCACCGTCGATGGCACCGGCTCCACGGTGCTGGTGGCGGCCGGCGATCAGGTCATGGACGCCCTGGCGATCGCGCGCATTCAAGCGGGCTGCGGAGCGCGGGTACTGTTGGGTCTCGGCAGCGAAGAGGCCGTGCAGGCGGCGCGTGCAGCCTTGCGAAAAACCGATGCGGATCGTCGCATCGAACCCGTGCTCTTCGACCGCCATCGCCCGGAAACTTTGGCGTCCTCGCTGGCGGGGGTGGAGCCTACGCAATGTCTGCACGGCGCGATCGTGCTGCCTGCTTTCGGCAATTGGCGATTCAAGGCGCCACTCGCCGAGGCCACCGATGCCGACGTCGAGGCGTTCCTCAAGGGCGAACTTGCAGGTCTTCTCGGCATCACGCGTGAACTGTCGCGCCTGTGGCATCGTTTGGCGCCGGAGGGCATAAGCCCGCGCATCATCTTCATGTCGAATGGTCATGACGAGATCGGCAACACCTACGCCGACATTTTGCGCGCCGGCATCGAGCAGTTGGTGCGCGTGTGGCGCGACGAAAGCGAGACCCAGGTACGCGCCGGTGATCGGGTCGCACTCGAATGGTCCAACCAGATTTTGCGCTGGTCCAACTCCGAGGAGCACGAGTTGATGTTTGCGGGAGCGCAGGCTGCGCGGCTGCTCTTCACCAAGCGACGCGTACCGCAAGTCAATCTCTACATGCCCGCAGCGATCGTCGATGCGACCGGTTCGACCCGACCCAATTTCGGCTGGATCGAGTCGCTGATGGGATTGCACCTCGGAAAATGCGTCCTGATCACCGGAGGTTCTGCCGGTATCGGCGGGCAACTCGGTCGGCTGCTCGCAATTTCGGGTGCGCGCGTGATGTTGACCGCACGTCGCGAGAGTCAGCTGGTCGAACTGCGCGACAGCATCGTCAACGAGCTGGCCGAAATCGGTTACAACCGACCGCGCGAGCGTGTGCGCATATTGGCCGACATCGACGTCGCCGACGAAGCGGCGCTCGTGAAATCGGTCGCGGCGACGCTGCAAGCGTTCGGACGCATCGACTATCTCATCAACAACGCAGGTGTCGCCGGTGCCGAGCAGATGGCGGTGGATCTACTGCCTGCCGACTGGCGCAACACTTTGCAGGCCAATCTCATCTCGAACTATTCCTTGATCGAGAAGGTGGTGCCGCTGATGAAAAATCAGGGCTCCGGGTACATTCTCAACGTCAGCTCCTACTTCGGCGGCGAAAAATACATCGCCGTGCCTTATCCCAATCGCTCCGACTATGCCGTTTCGAAAGCGGGGCAGCGTGCCTTGGTGGAAAATCTCGCGCGCTTCGTCGGCCCCGAAATCCAGATCAATGCGATTGCGCCGGGACCGGTCGAAGGGCAGCGCCTGAAGGGCAAGGACGGCAAAGCGGGACTGTTCGATCGTCGTGCCAAACTCATCCTCGAGAACAAGCGGCTGAATCAAATCCATGGTGCCGTGCTCAAGGCGATCGACGGTGGTGCCACCGTCGATACGGTACTCGATGCCTTGCGCGGCAACGACATCGGCTTGCTGCAATCGACGGAGGTGCCGTCCGCCTTGCGTGATCTTTGGACAAAGCTGCGCGCGGATTTGTCGAGCGCCGAAGAGCCGACACATTCTTCGCTGCATTTTTTGATGACACGGTCGATGGCCATGCGTCTGGTGGCGCGTTTGCGCAATGGCTGTCTGTTACCCGATCCGGCGTTGCAGGAACGGGCGGAGGAGTGGGTTCTCGATCTGCCGCAGCCGCCCGAGCCGTTCATCGACCCCGCGCGCATCGATGTCGAGGCCGAGAAAATCCGCTCGGGGGTCATCGGCATGCTGCATTTGCACCGCATGCCGACCGAGGTCGACGTCGCACTCGCGACGGTGTTCTTCATGGCAGATCGCGCCATCTCCGGCGAAACTTTCGAGCCCTCCGGTGGC
>Ga0129336_10000534_pt1 | contig 22215 bp, 19 predicted proteins | sample CPB6_02_DNA_FD_96878 | JGI IMG/M metagenome (GOLD analysis project Ga0129336, IMG submission 96878) | Freshwater to marine salinity gradient microbial communities from Chesapeake Bay, USA - CPBay_Sum_0.6_0.2_DNA | ecosystem: Environmental > Aquatic > Marine > Coastal | place: USA: Chesapeake... | reverse complement strand
CCCTGCCCGTGGAGACCCTGACAGTGTGGATGATGATCTTCGCCAGCACCTGCCTGTGGTTGATTGCCCTGGCCTCTGAACCCTGGCCACGCTGGCAATTCAGCCTGTCAATGTGGGGTAGTCTGATTTACGGGATATTCATCAACTACGGTTTCGCGCAGACCATCTGGACCAGCCTGGCGCGCAATTTGCCGCCAGCCACCAGTGCGATGAGCATCATGGCCATTCCATTGATCGGGACCTTGAGCGCCACCTTGATTGTGGGTGAATGGCCGGTGTGGCAGGACTTCGCAGCCATGGTGTTTGTGATGATGGCCATAGCCGCCGTGCTCTTGCCACCCCGATCCAGGAAAATGCCGGCATGAAGCTGAACCTGATTTTTGCCCGAGCCACCAATGGCGTGATCGGCAAAGACGGCAGCATGCCCTGGCATCTGCCCGAAGATCTGGCGCACTTCAAGCGCACTACCCTGGGGTGCCCGGTGATCATGGGCCGCAAGACCTGGGATTCGCTGCCGCTCAAGTTCCGCCCCTTGCCCGGGCGGGTCAATGTGGTGGTGACCCGCCAGCGCGACTGGCAAAGTCCGGGCGTAGCCGTGGCGCACTCCCTGGACGAGGCGATGGCGCGCTGTGAAGGGCATGAATCGGTGTGGGTGATTGGGGGTGCAGAAATTTACGCCCAAGCGCTACCGCTGGCCGACAGCGTGGTGGTCACAGAGATCGAAGCCATCTTTGAGGGCGATGCCTTTGCTCCTCAATTGGGACCCGAATGGCGGGCTGAATCGCGCGACAGGCATGTTGCCGCCAGCGGTTTGCCTTATAGTTTTGTCACCTACACCCGAACCCAAGGAGATTGATATGTCTGGAGCCGGTTTTCATGTGCATGGCCCGCACGACCACGAACTCGAGCACGCAACCACAGGGGGAGGACACGGCGATGGCGGTGGCAAGATGACCAACCAGATTGCCTTGTTTACCGCCATCATCGCCACCGTAGGCGCCCTCTTTGCCTACATGGGGGGTGCCACCCAGGCTAATGCTGGTCTCTTCAAAAACAATGCCGCGCTGAAAAAGACCGAAGCGTCCAACCAATGGAATTATTTTCAGGCCAAGAGCACCAAGCAGTCGCTGGCCGAGGTCTCTCGTGACTTGACGCCCAATGTGACCGACAAGGAAAAATACCAGGCCAAGATCGATCGCTACGAAAAGGAAAAAAACGAGATCAAGCTTGTGGCTGAAAAGCTGGAAGCTGAAGCCACCGAGTGGGACAAGAAAAGCGATGGGCAAATGCACCAGCACCACCGCTGGGCGCAGGCGACGACCGTACTTCAGGTGGCGATTGCCTTGGCGGCCATTGCCCTGTTGACCCGTAAGAAGTGGCTGGAATATGCCATGTTTGTGGGTGGCGCCATCGGTTTTGCCGTTGGCGTGCTCGCTGCCATGCATGTATAAGGGTGGCCGACCTCAGAGCAGATCTTCGAGGTTCAGCAGGCGGAAGAAATCAACCTGAAGTTTGCGCCACATGCTGGCATCCGGCTCGCTCGTGCTTTGCCATGGCTGGCCGCCACGCTCGCCATGCCAGGTGATTCGCTCACCCTGGGCTGCGGCAGGATTAAGGGCCAAACGCCAGCTGTTACTGGGGCCGAGATCACGTTCCAGCGTTTCCAGAATCTTGGCCGACAAGGCCTCGCTGTCTATCAGCATGCCAGCCTCGGTATTGAGCCTGCGTGAGCGAGGGTCGAAGTTGGCGCTGCCGACCCAAAGTGTTTTTCGGTCATAGACTGCAATCTTGGCGTGCAAGGCGGATGCCGAGCTTCCCGTGCGTAATCGATGCCCCAGGGGCGATGGGCGCGGTGCCTCAGGCCTGTATTCGTACAACTCTATTCCGGCGCTGAGCAGTGCCTCCCGATAGGGCGCGTAGCCTGAATGAACTGCCACCACATCAGTAGCAGCCAGTGCGTTGGTCAGGACCCGTACGCGCACGCCGCGCGCTGCGGTTTGGCTCAATACTTCCACACCTCGCTGGCCAGGCACAAAATAGGCTACCGCAAAAATGATTTCCTTAGCTGCATTCTGGCGCGCAATGGCATGGGTGCGAGCAATCTCTGAGGAAGACTTGGCGGCACCCTCGGCTTGACGAATGGGCGGCTCGCCAACGGCACGGGCAGGAGCCCAGATCAAGCCCTCGCCCGAGAGCACGCGCTGGCGAAATTCAGTCTGGCGACGCTGGTATTCGGTGCGGGGACCGTATTCTGCAGTCTTGGCGCGCCAGGCCAGGAGCACACTTTCCTCCGTCAAGGCCGGGGCTGCACCAAAGGCCTCGACGGGTACTACGATAGGGCTGTTCCAGAAAGAGTCAAAAATTCCCGCCGCTTGACGCATCACTGGGCCGGTCGCCAGAAGATCGGCATCTCTGAAGTTGGAATCTCCTTGACCTTCGAAATAATGGTTGCTGATATTGCGTCCACCAATCACACCCATCTGGCTGTCAACAACAAAAATCTTGTTGTGCATGCGCCGTCCCAGTTTGTCCATGTGACGCATCATCTGCAACGAGCGTGGCCAGCGACGATCTGGGTAAGGGTTGAAGATGCGCAGCTGTACATTGGGGTGGGCGTCAATGCGCGCCAGGGTGGCATCATCAAAGCCGATCAGGTAGTCATCCAGGATCATGCGCACGCGTACCCCTCGGTCTGCCGCCGCCAGAAGCCTGTCGAGCAAGAACAAACCGGTGTCGTCAGCATCAAAGATGTAGTACTGCAAATCGATGGAGCGCTCGGCAGCATCGATCAGGGCGGCGCGTGTCAGCAAGGCACTGACGCCATTGTTCAGTAAACGCAAGCCGGATCGGCCCGGATGATTTTCCTCAGCGGCAGCATATGCACGCCCAAGAGAGGTTTGCTGTGGGAGATTGAAGGCTACCTCTGGCCGGGACACCACGTCCGTGCGGATAGAGGCGCAAGAAGCCAGGAATAAGAGGCTGCTCAGCATCAACAGCTGGACTGATCTTGGAATAAAAATATTCATGACATGTAAGCAATCAAGCTTGGCTTCAGAAGTAGAAGCGAATACTTCAAAGGACAATCCGGGTCAGGTATCAGGATGACAGAACCATACAATGACCCACAATCAAATCTTATTGCAGCGAAAAGACTAGCATGCCAATAGGGTAATCGCAATTCTCGAATGTACTGACTGACGACCTTCCCCTCCCCACCCCCTCCAGCCAAATTTATGAAACTCGCCACCTGGAACATCAACTCGCTGACGGTACGCCTGCCGCAAGTCCTCGATTGGCTACAGGGGCAGTCCGCAACAGGGGAGCCGGTGGATGTGCTGGCTTTGCAGGAGCTCAAACTCACCGACGACAAGTTTCCGCTGAATGCTTTTGCCGAGGCAGGTTATCAGGCTGCCTGCTTCGGGCAAAAAACCTATAACGGAGTGGCCTTGCTTTCTCGTACGCCCATGTCGAACGTGACCCGCAACATTCCCGGCTTTCCCGATGACATGGCACGGGTGATCAGCGCTGATATCGGCGATTTGCGCGTCGTGGGGGCCTATTTCCCCAACGGTCAGGAGCCGGGCAGTGAGAAATTTGCCTACAAGATGCGCTGGCTTGAAGCCCTGCGAGCTTGGCTGTGTGAAGAATTGTCTAAAAACCCGCGACTGGTCCTGATGGGTGACTTCAACATCACATTTGACGATCTGGATGTCTGGGATCCATTGGGCTTGAAAGACACCATCCATTGCACTGAGCAGGAGCGTGTCCACCTGCAGTCCCTGATTTCGCTTGGCTTAAATGATGCGGTACGGCTGTTTCCGCAACCTGAAAAAAACTACTCCTGGTGGGACTATCGCAACATGGCGTTTCGGCGCAAACAAGGTCTGCGCATTGACCATGTGCTGATCAGCGATGCGCTCAAGCCTCTGGCAGTCGAATGCTTCATCGATCCCAAGCCCAGGCGCAACGAACGCCCCAGCGATCATGCGCCCGTGGTCTTGGGGATAAATGGCAAATCCTTGGCTACTTTGGGCTCGCCAAAATAATAGCCCTGGCAGCTGGTGCAGCCGAGTTTGTGCAGGAAGTCGCGCTGGGGTTTGGTTTCTACTCCTTCGGCAACAACCTTGAGCGACATGCTGTGCGCCAAAGCGATGATGCTGCGTACGATCGCGGCATCATTCTTGTTCATGAAGATATTGACCAGGAAGGAGCGGTCAATTTTGAGCTGATCCAGGGGCAGTCGCTGCAGGTAGGCCAGCGAACTGTAACCAATCCCGAAGTCGTCCAGGGTGAAGCCAATACCAAGCTCGCTTTGCTTGAGTTTTTCCATCTTGCTGATGGTGTCTTCGATATCGAGCAGTAAAAGGCCTTCAGTGATCTCCAGTTCAAGCAAGCGCGGATTGGCACCTGTCTCTCTGATAATGGATTTGACCCGCTCGACAAAGTCTGGATGATGAAACTGGCGCGGGCTGATATTGACTGCCAGACGCAGATTGTTGGCCTCGGGCAGGAGCGACCACTCGACCAGTTGCATGCAGGCAGTTTTGAGCACCCATTCGCCGATGGGTACGATCAGGCCAATTTCTTCGGCAATCGAGATAAAGGCATCTGGCAACAGCAGACCCCGCTCCGGGTGATTCCATCGGATCAGGGCCTCAACACCAGTAATCTGACCGGTTTCGTCAACCTGGATCTGGTAATACAGTTGCAATTGCTCTCGATCGATGGCGGCTCGCAGGTCAAGCTCTAGCGCTGCACGTGTATCCACTGCAGCCTGCATATTGGGGTCAAAGAAGTGCAGCGCATTGCGACCCGCTGCTTTGGATTGGTACATGGCGAGATCGGCACGCTTGAGGATCGCTTCAATGTTGTCTTGTTTCTCGCCAAACAGGGCCACGCCAATGCTGGCAGAGCTGTGCGCACTATAGCCAGCCAGTTGATAAGGGGTGCTGAGCGAAGCGAGAAATTTGTCACCGACCACCCGGGCATCCTGGGCGACCTTTTCTGGCTCCAGATGCAAGCCCTCGAGCATGACCACAAATTCATCCCCGCTGAGACGGGCTACGGTGTCACCCTCGCGCACAATCGCTTGCAGCCGGTGCGCTACCTCGCACAAGAGCAGGTCTCCTTTGTCATGTCCTAACGAGTCATTGATGAACTTGAAATTGTCCAGATCAATGAATATCAGCGCACCCAGCCTGCCGGTGCGCAGGCTATTGGCCAGTGCCTTGCGCAGTCGATCTATCAGCATCCGTCGATTGGGCAGCTTGGTCAGCGGGTCGTAGTAAGCCAGTTCCTTGACCTGTTCTTCAGCGGACTTGAGCTTGGAAATATCAACCAGCATGCCGACGAAGTGGGTGATCCGGTTCAGGTTGTCGCGCACTACATTGAGAGTCAGCCATGTGGGACTAGTCTCTCCATTCTGGCGCTGCAACCAAAATTCTCCCTGCCAAGAACCGGTTTTTTCCGCCACATTCCAGGGACTTTCAATGTGGGCTTCATGGATTCGATCGGACTGCAGCACGTCGGCGCGGCGACCGATGGTCTTGGAAGAGGGGTAGCCGGTGAAGCGTAATAGCGCCTGGTTGGCACGAATGATCATCCGATCGGGGTCGGTGATCATCATCATGCCTTGCGTTTCAAATGCGATGGCCGCAATCCGTAGGTCATCGCTGATCTGATTGGACTCACGCTGCCAGAGCAGGATTGCAGTAAGCGCAAGGATCAGCATGCTGCCAGTGGAAGCGATCAGCAGGATCAACCAGTTTTCTTCGATCTGCAGACGACCCAAATCCAGCATCTGCTGCGCAAGATGAAAAGTGAGTAGGCCGTCAACTGCCTTGGCCGAGACGAGCACAGAGGGCGTGGACCATTCATCAATGCGTAAGGTGCCTGGCAAACGGGCGTCCGGCCATGTCTGAAGCTGGATAGGTGGCAGCTTGCTGCTTGAAGGAGTTTGCTGCAGGGTCGTTTGCAGGGCTTGCCCCGGCAACGGGGGCAACACCCGACGCAAGAGCCGTTGGTCGGGTGAATAGATGACCAGGCCTTCGGCATCGGTGGCAAAAAACTTCTGCTCATCAAGTGGTGGCGCCCCTGAAATACTACGTTTGACAAGCACCTGCCCAATCGCTTTACCGCCTTCCTCAACAGGATGGGTATAAATCAGGTCGGCCTTTTTGTCTTCAATGCCCAGACGATAAGCCGCACCATGCTGTGTCAGCAGCAGACGGTGGCGCTCAGCAAGTCGGGTGCCGATCGGATTGTCCGGCTGATCAAAATTGCTGGCGGCAATGATTTCACCGGTAGGGCTGACGATCCAGACTGCGTCCACCCCCATGTGGCTGGCAAGATCACGCAGGTTCTGGTTCAGCTTGATCTGTCGAGGCGTGGGGATGGCGAATGAGCCGGGCTTGAATTCACGCAAGGCGTGCATCACGTCCTGGTGAGATGCATAAATGAGCGCGATGCCCTTGATATCACGCGCGCGCCTGTCGATGTCGTTGACCAGATTTTCCAGCGTAAGTTGTGCCAGTTGCTGGCGCTGCTGCAGTGTATTGCTCACATATTCGTCGTGGTAGTAGCTCACGCCCAACCATGTCAGACCACACCAGGCAATGATGAGCGCGGCAATCTGCCTGTAGATGTTTTTAAAAATCCGCAGTCCTGAACCCACCGTCAGGTTGGCGGCAACGGCCAGCAGAATCACGACGGCGGTGACAATCAAAGTCAGATAAGCCAGGCTGGTGACGGAATAGTCGCTGGCTGCCGGCTCCTCACCAGGGCCGCGCAGAAAGTATGCAGAGGCCATGGCGGTGTAGTGCATCGCAGCGATGGCCAGGCTCAGGACGGCTGCAGTCAGGGCCTTGCTAAACCGACGTCGGTGCGCTGATAGCACCCGCAGTCGCCGGTTGAGCCAGATCGCCAGTGTGGCCAGAAGCACAGCCCACAAGCCAGCCAATAAAACCCATTGCAGGTTATAGCGCACCAGCCCATCAAGCCGCAGGGCGGCCATGCCACTGAAGTGCATGCCGACAATGCCCAGTCCCAGCAGAATACCGCCCAGGATCAAGGCAATGGGCGACAGTTGTTCCCGGGTAATGAGCGCCAGGGCCAGACTGCAGGACGCGATGGCTGGCAACATCGATAGCAGCGTCAGTTCGGGGTCATAGCTGGTGGCGCAAGGCAGGCTCAGAGCGATCATGCCAACAAAGTGCATGCTCCAGATGCCCAGACCCAGGCTCATTCCGCTCAAACCGAGCCAGAGCCAGCGAGAAACCATCCTTACTTGAACTACAGCTCGCTGAGCAATCAGCAGGGAGGCATAGGCGGCAAAAAACGCGATCGCACAAGACAAAACCACCAGCACGGGGTCGTACTGGCTGGTGTACAGCAAGCTGTCCTCGGGCTTGTCGATGAAAAGATAGGACCAGGGTGGCATTCGCGGTGTCTAGGTCAAACAGGGCTGGCTACTGGTGACTGGGCTTATGAAACCAGCTTACAGCAATACCTTGACCAGAAGCGTTTTGCGCGCCTCCTTCTTGCAAATGCCTCAACAGATCTTGAGTTACATCAATTCAGGGCCAGTCCAGCGCCAGCTCCTGCATCTTGCGGGTAATGGTGTTACGACCTATGCCCAGCTTGTGCGCTGCCTCGATTCTTCGCCCATGGGTGCAGGACAGGGCGGCGATGATCAGGCGGGATTCAAAGCGCTGCGACAGGATGTCCCAGACATCTTCACGTCCAGCTGCCAGCAAAGCCAGGGCTTCATCCTGCAGCCCGTCTTCCCAGGCGCTGCGTGTCGAGGCGGGCCGGGGGGGTTGCAAGCTGGACTGCGCGCGCGCCAAACCTGCCTCAGGTGTAGCTGGCACCGCAGTTGTGATCTCCTCGGTCAAGCCCGCAGCCAATACTTCGGGTGGCAAGTCTTTGGGCTCAATCAGCTGCGCAGGCGCCATGACCGTGATCCAGTGGCAGATGTTTTCCAGCTGTCGTACATTGCCGGGGAAGTCAAAGCGTGACAGCAGGCTCTGGGCACTTTCTGAAATGCGCTTGGGTTCCACGCCCAGCTGATGCGCGCTGGCCTGGAGAAAATGGCGGGTCAGCAATGGAATGTCCTCGCGCCGTTCACGCAGCGCAGGCAGGCGCAGGCGGATGACATTGAGACGGTGAAACAGGTCCTCGCGGAAGGCGCCCTGTTTGACACGTTGCTCCAGATCCTGATGGGTGGCGGCAATCACCCGCACATTGGATTTCACAGCGTTGTGTCCGCCAACACGGTAAAAGCTGCCATCTGACAGTACACGTAGCAGGCGGGTCTGCAAGTCAAAAGGCATATCGCCGATCTCATCGAGGAAAAGCGTGCCGCCCTCAGCCTGCTCAAAGCGCCCCCGCCGCTGGGCCTGTGCACCGGTGAAGGCACCGCGCTCGTGGCCAAAGAGCTCGCTCTCGAGCAAATCCTTGGGGATGGCTGCAGTATTGATGGCCACAAAAGGGCCATTGGCACGTGGCGAATGCTTGTGCAGGGCCTGCGCCACCAGTTCCTTACCACTGCCAGATTCCCCAGTAATCAGCACGGTCACATTGCTTTGCGACAGACGCCCGATGGCCCGAAAAACATCCTGCATGGCTGGCGCCTGTCCCAGCATTTCAGTGGCCATGTTCTGCTGGTCAGGCGTCGTCGCATCCTGCTGGCTTTCCTGCATCGCGCGCTGTATCAGCTCGATCGCTTTGGGCAGGTCAAAGGGTTTGGGCAGGTACTCAAAGGCGCCGCCCTGAAAAGCCGATACTGCGCTGTCCAGGTCGGAGAAGGCGGTCATGATGATGACCGGAAGATCTGGCTGAAGCCTGCGGACCTGTTCCAACAATTCAAGTCCGCTTCCTCCAGGCATGCGGATATCACTGATCAACACCTGCGGCAGTCCTTCGGCATCACTGCCTTGCAGGGCACGGAGTACCTCGCGGATGTTGGTAAAACTGCGGGTAGGCAATTGTTCCCGCTCCAGCGCCTTTTCCAGCACAAAGCGGATGGACTGGTCATCGTCTACGATCCAAATTGGCTTCATGGCTTGCTTCACCTCAGTTCAGGCGCCGCCGGTCAGGGCAGCGGTATCAATATCTTGAAATCGGTACGCCCGGGCTCGCTATCGCACTCGATCAGGCCACTGTGTTGCTGTACAAAGGTTTGTGCCAGCGTCAAGCCCAGCCCCGAACCGCCTTCGCGTCCTGAAACCAGGGGATAAAAGATCCTGTCCTTGATCGAGTCCGGTATTCCAGGCCCGTTGTCAATGACATGCAATTCCAGTGCCAGCCGGTTGCGCTGCCGGCCAAAAGTAGCCTGTCGTGCAACCCGGGTGCGCAGGGTGATCCTGGCGTCACCGTCATTGATGCGTGCAGAAAGCGCCTGGCAGGCGTTATGGGCAATGTTCAGTACGGCCTGGATCAATTGCTCGCGGTCGCCTCGAAACTCCGGCAAAGAAGTATCGTAATCGCGCACCAGCTGCAGCCCCTTGGGAAATTCAGCCAGGATCAGCGAGCGCACCCGTTCGCACACTTCGTGAATGTTGACATCGCCCACCAGGTGCGGTCGTCGATGCGGCGCCAGCAGCCGGTCCACCAGGGTTTGCAGCCGATCGGCTTCATGGATCACCACCCGGGTGAATTCCTTGAGACTCGGATCGATTTCGGTTTCCAGTAGTTGTGCCGCGCCACGTATGCCACCCAGCGGATTCTTGATTTCATGAGCCAGATTGCGGATCAGCTCCTTGTTGGCCTGGGCCTGATCCAGTAAGCGCTCCTCGCGTTCCTGTCGAGCCTGCTGTTCCAATGGCAGCAATTCAACGATTCGTTCATCGGCCAGTTCACCCTGGGTCAGGATCACGTGTACAGGCAATGGATCGCGCTGGGCGCGCGCCAGCAGGGCTTCAAAGCGCAGGGTGGCAAAGCCATCCTGACCCATGCCGGTCAGGGCCTGGCGCCAGGGTTTTGGGTCGACAAAGGTCAGGGCCAGGTCAGATCCGAGCAGACTACGGCGCGAACTGCCCAGGGCATCTTCCAGAGAGGCGTTGGCAAACAGCAGCCTTCCATCAGCCTGCACGACGGCCAGCAGGCTGGCCAGCAGATCGAAGGCGTCAAAACGGAGGTCAGAGACGGCGGGCTTTCTCAAGCTTCCTATTTTGACGCAGGAAGCCGACCAATCTCGCGCCGGATCCCTGCAATATCACTCTCCACCCTCTCAATATCGGCCTTGAGATTGGCCACCCGATCCAGGTATTTCTGGTAGTTGCGGGTTTCCGGGCCCAGCCTTTCAGGCTCACCGTTGTTGTATTCCCTGAGCAATTCCTCACGCCGGGACTCTGCCTTGACCAATTCCTCCTGCAGGATGCGGCGCGCATCACTGTCGCGCTGGCGTTGCCCGCTGTTGTCGACGCGAGGGGCTGCAGCTTGCGGCTGAGCGGCGGGCGAAGCAGCTGGCCTCTGAGCAGGCACTACCGTCAGGTTGCCGCCTGAGATCAGCCGGCATGAAGCTTTTTGTTCATCGCTTGGCTTGTTGGTGTACTCGTTGCCGCAGCGGTAGATGCGTTCCTGCGCCAGCACCAATGCAGCTGGTACAAGAAATCCGGCAAGCAGGACAAGGGCGAGTCGAGGCGGGTGCAGCATGCAAAAAGGATACACCAGAAAAAAGGGCGGCTGTGACCAGCCGCCCTTGGCATGACGGTACTTGCGATTACAGCGAGTAGTACATGTCGTACTCCACCGGGTGCGGCGCCATGCGGAAGCGGGTCACTTCGCCCATCTTCAGCTCGATGTAGGCATCGAGCATGGAGTCGGTGAACACGCCACCCTTGGTCAGGAAGGCGCGGTCCTTGTCCAGATACTCGAGGGCCTGATCCAGGCTGTGGCACACGGTAGGCACCAGCTTGTCTTCTTCCGGCGGCAGATGGTAGAGGTCTTTGCTCGCGGCTTCACCCGGGTGAATCTTGTTCTCCACCCCATCCAGACCCGCCATCATCAGGGCCGAGAAGCACAGGTAGGGGTTGGAGGAAGGATCGGGGAAGCGCGCCTCAATGCGGCGGCCCTTGGGGTTGGCCACGAACGGGATGCGGATCGAGGCGGAGCGGTTGCGCGAGCTGTAGGCCAGCTTCACCGGCGCTTCAAAGCCTGGCACCAGGCGCTTGTAGCTGTTGGTGCCAGGGTTGGTGATGGCGTTCAGGGCGCGGGCGTGTTTGATCACACCGCCGATGTAGTACAGGGCGAAGTCGCTCAGACCCGCATAGCCGTCGCCAGCGAACAGGTTCTTGCCGTCCTTCCAGATCGACTGGTGCACATGCATGCCCGAGCCGTTGTCGCCAGCATAGGGCTTGGGCATGAAGGTGGCGGTCTTGCCATAGGCATTGGCCACATTCCACACCACATACTTCAGCAACTGGGTCCAGTCGGCGCGCTCCACCAGGGTGCTGAACTTGGTGCCAATTTCGTTCTGGCCAGCGCCAGCCACCTCATGGTGGAACACTTCAACCGGAATGCCCAGAGACTCCAGAATCAGCGACATCTCGGCGCGCATGTCCTGGGTGCTGTCAACCGGAGGCACCGGGAAGTAGCCACCCTTGACGGTGGGGCGGTGGCCACGGTTGCCGCCTTCGAGCTGCTTGCCGCTGTTCCAGGGGGCTTCGTATTCATCGATGGCGAACATCACATTGCCCGGCTCATTGGACCAGCGCACGCCATCAAAGATGAAGAATTCGGGTTCGGGTCCGAAGAAGGCCGTATCGCCCAGACCAGAAGCTTTCAGGTAGGCTTCAGCGCGCTTGGCGATCGAGCGCGGGTCGCGGTCGTAGGATTTGCCGTCGCTGGGCTCGACCACATCACACTGCAGGAACAGGGTGGTTTCTTCAAAGAAAGGGTCGATGTTGGCGGTGTTGGGGTCGGGCATGAGCTGCATATCAGAAGCTTCAATGCCTTTCCAGCCCGCGATGGAGGAGCCATCAAACGCGTGGCCACCAGTGAATTTGTCTTCATTGAAGGCGGAAATTGGCACGGTCACGTGCTGTTCCTTGCCACGGGTGTCGGTGAAGCGGAAGTCTACAAACTTGACTTCGTTGTCTTTCACCATTTTCATCACGTCTGCGACGGTCTTGGCCATCAGAGATTCTCCTGGTTGGATGGGTTAAAAGTTGCCAGACATGGGATGCAGAATCCATGCCAGCCAAATTGATTCGTCAGAAGGCGAAAACCAGTATTTTGCCTGCTTATTGTTCTTGATTTGTCGTGCCTTGCAGGAAAAATCGGTGTTTCGGCCCGAAAAACTTATCATTTTGGTGCAATTCAAGTTGCACCAAAATGGTGCAATCTTTAGCGACGCACCAATTCGGGGCCTAAGCGACAGCCCTGATTTTGCAATCCCAGGACCAAGGCGGGGAAGGTCGAGCTCACATCATCCGGCGGCCCCTTGATGCCCAGTTCGATATGTTTGCCATGTTCGGGGTGATCCACACTGGGCAGGCTAAAGACCTTGACCGCTGGAAATTTGCGCTCGATATCTTCCATCAGCGGAGTAAGCGAAGCCTCAATGGCGCCGTACACAATCACCGATTGCTCCATCCAGGCGTCTTTTTTGAACAGGTGTTGATAACGGTTGTCCAGCACCCACTCCACCATTGGCCAGGCCATGACTGGAAAGCCGGGTACAAAGTGCACAGCGCCTTGCCCCCCTGGAGAAGCGCAGCTGAACCCGGCAATCTTGTTGTAAGGATTGGGGATGATTTCAGCGCCCACGGGAAAAACGCCCATATTGAGTCGGTGGATGTTGTCCGCCCGCTCCGGCTCGTAGGGCAGACCTTGCTCGCGTGCCACATCCTGCATGCGCTCGCGAATCAGCGCTTCAGCTTGCGGGTGCAGGGCCAACGCCACACCCAGGGCGCGTGCGGCACACTGTCGTGTGTGGTCATCTGGGGTGGCGCCAATGCCGCCGCAGGAAAACACCACATCGCCCGAGGCAAAGGCACGCGCCAGCGCCTGGGTGATGCGCTCAGGATCATCACCCACATAGTCGGCGTGCGCCAATTGCAGGCCACGCGCGCCGAGCAATTCGATCACTTTGGGCAGATGCTTGTCGGTGCGCTTGCCCGATAAGATTTCGTCCCCGATGATGATCAGGCCGATTGAGGGGATGGATTCAGGGCGGAGGGACATCATCAGGATCCTGTTGAGGTGGGGCTAGCGCAGTGTTGTTGGGTACGAACAGCTCGGCGCGCAACTGGGAGAGAGCAGATAGACAAAAGTGTGCAAACCAGAGAGCGGAAAAAGCAAAAACAAAGGTGTAGATCCAGATGGCCACAGGTATCAGCAATGGGGCGAGCACGATCGCCATGGCGCCCAAAGTCCAGACAGCCCCGGGGGCAGCACCCAGATAGCCAGTCAGTACACCGATGGCCAGCAGTCCGAGCCGGTGCCGACGCAGGATGGCCAGTCGTTCATCACGGCTGGCATGCTCGGCCAGCACATCAAAGACCATCACCCGATAGGTCAGCCAGCCCCAGATCAAAGGCGGCAGCAACATCACCAAGGGGGGAATCAGCCATAAGGGCATCGAGATCAGAAGGGCCAGCGCTGCCATCAGGGAGGCGCTCAAGCCCAGCAGCACACTGGCCATCAGGCCACCACCGCGCAGGCGCGACAGCGTGGGAAAACGGCGCTCGGCCACCAGCGCAACCAGCGCTGGCGTCATGAACCATGACACCGCCAGCAGGGACAGGACTGTCACCAGTGGCAAGGTCAGCAACAAGAGCAGCAGTGGCGCCAACACATTGCGCAGCTTGCTGGCACCCAGTCCTTCGAGCAGGCCAAGCAAGTGATCCAGGATGGCCTGGTTGCTCAGCCATTGCTGAATCCAGTTCACCGAGGTTTCCCAAAACAGGTAGAGCAAGCCGCCAGTGGCCCCGATCAGCAATAGCAGAGGAAGAATAGACAGGGCCACCACGCGGGGTCGCAAACTATAGGCCAGGGCCCGCCAGAAAGAGTCAAACAGGAGGTTCATGCGGGCTCAAGCATACCGAAGGATGCGGCCTTCATTGCTCACCTCGTGTCAGGCGCGACCGGCCAGCCTTTTCAGGCCAAGCCATTGCTGCGCCCAGAAACCACGCCCATAGTTTCGGCCCTGCTCCACCTGATCGCGTACGCCAGTCGGGTCGTAACGCCGGTCAAAGCTGGCAGTACCAAACAGCATGTCCCACCAGGGCAAGAGAACGCCAAAATTGTGGCCGCCCAGACGGTGCAGCTGACCGGCTTGATCCAGGTAGGCGTGCCTGCCGTCCGGACCCGCTGGCGATTCGTGTCCAAAGCCGATGCTGTGGTGCCGCCGGTGAAAGTGCGGGCTGATCCACAAACGCTCGCCGATGGCGCCAAAAAATAGCCGCACATTGGCATGCTGCAGGCTTTCGCTGAGCTGGGTGATCACCACAATCAGCACAAACTGGGCGGGGGCCACGCCAATCAATTGAGCCACCATGGCCAGCAGGCAGGCATGCAGCAGGTCGTCGAGCAGGTGGTTGCGGCTGTCGCTCCACATGGTCATGTCCTGCTGCGAATGATGCAGTGCATGCAATTGCCACCACCAGTCCAACTGATGCTGAGCACGGTGGATCCAGTAGCCGATGAAGTCCAGAATCAGCAGATACAACAATAAGCTCACCACTGCCTGGTCAGTGACGCCGGGCCACAACTGGTCCAGGTGCCAGGTGCTCACCCCCACCATGCGCAAGGCGCCAAACACCTGATCCAGCAGCGGCATCACGGTCAGCATCAGGGCCAGCCGGAACAGGCCCAGCCGATGGATCAGGGTGTACAGAATATCGGTCCGCACCGCCGAGGGATCAGCGATCTTCTGGGCCGGTCGCCAGCGTTGCAAGGGCCCGACCACAACCAGCAGCACCAGCAGCTCCAGGCCGCCAATCAGCAGCCAGGCGGTCGCGCTGTAAGCTTCCTCCAGGCGATTGGAGAATCCCAGCCCAAAAACCAGCGGTTGCACCAGACCCTCGTACAGCTTTTGCTGAACGGCATTGAAAATCTCGACCAAGCTGTCCATGGCTTATTGTGTGCCAGTTGGGGCGGGGAGTTTGGCCAATCCTGGGGGGCGTTTGGCCTGGGCAATATGGTTGCGAAAAGCGGGATGCGTGCGCAGGGTGGCAAAACACAGGCCACGCTTTTTCAGCCCCACGATCAGCGGCTCCAAGACTGCCGGTGCCCAGGCATCGAGGCGCGACCAGATACCCAGGTGGGCCACAAGAATGTCTCCAGGCTGAATCTTGCGCAGAGATTGTTGCAACAGCATCGCATTGCTGTAGCGCTCGCTGGGAAGTTCGTCGCCCAGGAATCCAGCGTCTGACCAAGCGACATGGGCATAGCCGCAGGCCAGCGCCGTGCGCAACAGGGCGGGTGAAGTCTTGCCGCCCGGGGCACGAAACAGCGGCAAAACTGCCCGCCCGGTGAGCTCTTCGAGCCGATGAGCAGCCGCATCAATCTGTTGACAGTATTGTTGCCCCTGCATGACCAGATCCTGGCCCTTGTGCGGACCCGCAGAGGGGCGGACTCGAAATCCCATTGCCTGTTCGGGCAGGTCCCCTCTCCAGTAGACATGGTCCATGGTGTGGGAAGCGAACTCGTGGCCTTCAACTGCGCGCGCTTTCCACCAGGCAGCCCAGTGCTGTCCCAGGCTGCCATCGCCAGCCTGGGTAGCTTCGTTGGCGGCAAAAAAAGTTACCTGTACCTGATGCTTATTCAAGACGTCGGCAATCAGGGGGGCCACGCCCATATGCCCAGTGTCAAAGGTCAGATAGACCGGCTTGCTGCAGGCGCTGGCGCTTTCAGCCTGGACAGACTGTCCGAAGACGGCCAGGCTGGCCACAGTCAACAAGCCCCAGCGCATGAGTTTATTGACGCGGTGCATGGTCCAGCGTCCAGATGCCATGGGGTGAATTGCCCACCTTGACCTGGCGAACAAGCTGACGCGAGGCGGTATCAATGACGCTCAGCTTTTTGGCCCAACGCGAGGTGACCAGGATCAATCGGCCATCCCGGGTGATTTCCATATCGTCCGGTCCACCAGGCCCCGGGTAAGTGTCCACCACCTTCAGGCGCAGGTAGTCGATCTTGCTGATCGTGTTGGCAACCCGGTTGCTGACCAACACATGGCGGCGGTCGCCCACTGCTCGAAAGGAGTGCGCGCCCTTGCCCGTGCTGATGCTCTGAAGCCTGCGGGGTTGATCGGTGCTCACATCGAATACTTCCACCGCATTGCTGCCGGTAAGTCCCACCAGCAGGGTGCGATCGTCCGGCGTGCCGAAAACATCGGCAGGCATGGGCCCGGTCTTGATTCGCCACTTGAGCGACTGGGTGGCCAGATCGATGGCCACCAGTTCATGGCTATCTTGCATGGTGACGTAGACGGTGGTGCTTTTGCTGTCAATCCAGAGATGGCTGGGCGTCTTGCTGCTGGCAATGCGCTTGACCAGGGAAAGATTACTGCCGTCCCAGTGATAGAGGTCCACATGGTTGAGGCGATTGCCTGCAGTCACAAACCACTTCATATCGGGGGAAAAACGCAAGTGGTAAGGATCGACGATGCCGCGCACTGTACGCTGCAGTTCGGCTGTTCGTGGATCGACAAAGCTGAGGGAGTCGCTGGCGGCATTGGCGATGATCAAGGATTTTTCATCGGGCGTCAGGTACAGGTGGTGGGGCTCTTTGCCAGTAGGAATACGCTTGACCTCGGTCCAGCTTGCTGGATCAATGACACTGACATTGGCATCCAGCGAATTGAGCACAAAGATGGGCTGCGCCCATGCCAGGGTTGGCACAAGCAGCAAGCAGGCCCCAAGCCTGCAAAGAAGCCGGCGCGTGGCGGGAAGCAGAAGGGCGTTAATCACGTAGCGGCAGACTGGGCAAAGCAAGATGTTTTGGTCAACAGATGCACAGGCCAGAGTTTACCGATGCGCTGATGGCCTATGTTTCTTGCGGGCACTCATGGGCCAATGCTGGCCAGATCCTCCCGGCTGAGCCAACGCCATTGGCCGGGAGCCAGATCAGCAGGCATTCGCAATTGTCCGATCTGGGATCGGTGCAAGGTTTCCACACGGTTGCCCACGGCGGCCAGCATGCGCTTGACCTGATGGTATTTGCCCTCAGTCAGCGTCAAGCGCAAATGGTGGTTGTCAACAGCGCGGCAATCTGCTGCTTTGACGGGTTTGGGGCTGTCATCAAGCACCACGCCATCGAGCAGGCGCGAGACCTGCTGCTCGTCCACCGCGTGTTTGGTGCGGACTTCGTACACCTTGGGAATATGGTGGCGCGGCGAGCTCATGCGGTGGATGAACTGCCCATCATCGGTGAGCAGCAAGAGGCCGGTGCTGTCCTGGTCCAGTCGCCCTACCGCTTGGACGCCCTGGATCGCCCCTTTTTGCGGCCGCTGGCGCAGCGGGCCGGGCAGCAGGGAATAAATGCTGGGCCAAGTCGAGGGTTTCTGGGAGCATTCGGTTCCAGCAGGCTTGTGCAGCATCAGATACGCCTTGGCGTGGTAAGCCCATTCCGTGCCCTGAACCCGAAAGCGCAGATTTTCCGGGGAGAAGTCTTGCGAAGCATCGCCCACTCCAAGCCATGCTGTTATCTCCGGATCAAACACTTCCACCCGCCCCTGCTGCACCAGGCCGGCACAGACCCGGCGAGTACCAAAGCCTTGCGAGAAAAGAATGTCTTGCAATTGCATGAGGTGAATCAATCGGGGCGGAAGACTTCTAGGCTCAAATGGTGCCGCATCTGGCGCAGGTCGCGGTGCTCTGGATACAAAGAAATCAGACGAAGCAAGAAGGCCGATGAAGGAAAAAAAGTGTACTCGCTGGCAGGCCAGACTGATTGCCTTTCTGGCATGTCTGGCCCATGCAGGCCTGACCTTGGCTGTCACGCCAGCCTGCACCATGGACAAAATGCAGCTGATTGTGCCGGATGCGCGGGATGCAGAAGATGTGTGTCTTGGCGCAGCCAGGGTCGTCACCTTTTTTGCGGAGCATGGCCTTGCAATGAAAGAGCCAGTTCACTTGGAGGTGCGTGATCGCCTGCCACCAAACTCGTCGGCTACCGCCGCTGGCATATTCCTCGCAGAAAAAGGGCAGGTATTCATGCTCTCTTACAGCGCATTTCGCAAGTTTGGCCACTGGTTCAAAACGCCAATCAGTCGGGGTCTCTACCAAAGCCTGGCGGCGCACGAGATTGCGCATGCGATAACCAGCGCCCATTTTCAGCGGGACAAACCCAGCGTCCACGCCCGGGAGTATTTTGCCTATGTGGCGCTGTTTGCCACCATGCCAGAGTCCTTGCGCGAGCGTATCCTGAAAACCCTACCGGGTCAGACCTTTGACGATGAGAGCCGCCTCTCACTCATGGTCTATCTGATGGATCCGATGTTTTTTGGGGCGCAGTCCTATCGCCACTACCTCAATATGAACCCGGTTCAGCGCAAAGCCTTTTTCTTGGCGGTGCTGGATGGGAAAGCCTTGGCCGAATGACATTGGGTTGCAGGCTCTAGCCCAAGCGGATCCCAGCACTTATCAAATGCTGCGCAGTCAAGGATGAGTGTTTATAATCAAATAATGAACGAACTGGTACGTTTTTCCTCCAAAGGGTCTCGCCCACAAGGCAAGACAGGCGTGCGCACCAATGACCCGCAAAGGACCATGGCCAATATTCTTGAGGTGGCCATGGTTGAGTTCGGCGAAAAAGGACTGGCAGGAGCACGAATCGACGAGATCGCGGCGGCCACCGACACCAGCAAGCGCATGATTTACTACTACTTCGGTAGCAAGGAGGGCTTGTACACCGCGGTGCTGGAGGAGTCCTACAGGCGCATGCGGCAAAACGAAGCCTCGCTTCATCTGGAAGACCTGGAACCGGTGGAAGCATTGAGCAAACTGGTGGCATTCACTTTTGACCACCACAATGACAACGAGACTTACATTCGCACGGTCATGTCAGAAAACATGAACCGTGGCCAATACATGGCCAAGAGTAAGTTCATGCAGGAACTCAATGTGCCGGCTATCAGCTCTATTGCACAGATCTATGAGCGAGGCGTTGCCTCAGGGGTGTTTCGTCCTGGATTGGACCCGCTGGATATCCATGCCACGATCTCGGCTTTGGCATTCTTCAATGTGTCCAACCGCCACACTTTTGATCTTATTTTCAAGCGCGACGGGCGTTCCCAGCAGGCGCATGCCAAAAGACGCGCCAATGTGGTCGAGTTGATACTTCGCTATCTCCGTGCCGACAAGTCCCCGAACTGGGCTATCTAGACTTCAAGAGTCTAGGGTTTTCACCTAGTAAATAAATCCCCTTTCTTGGCTTTTTGCCTTGACGACACTAACCAGTTTGTTCAAAATCCAAAAAACTAACCGGTTTGTACAATAAACTAACTAAAACGTTAAGTTTTCACACCCTATTCGCTGTCACCGTCCCTTCCTTAGAGCAATCACCGTGAATAAAACCACTAGGAGAACATTTTGGCTGGCATGTTGATGAGAACTAATCCAGAGGATGTTGAAGCTGTTCTCGAAGATAAGCTTCCAGGGTACTCAGGCTATCTTGAAAAGCTGATCTTGAATGGGTTCGGTGCGACCGCCAGTAAAAAAAATGTGAGTGGGTCACCGCGGACCGCAAGGTCAATCCGAACCGAAATGGTGATCAAAAAACGTGAACAAGACGGCCGCAACCGTAGCCGTTGATGCGCCTTATCAAAAAATTCATCAAAAGCAATTCAAAGTCCTAGGAGATACAACGATGGTAAATAAAGTCGCACTGATTTTTGGCAAAGATGCCAGCACCCTCGCCATTTCAGCTATGAAGATGGCCGATTTGGGTTTCAATGTGGCTTATACCTACGAGGGCGACACGCCACCAGTTCCTGCGCGCATGTTCGGCGTCACGCTCAAGGGTTACTGGGTCAAAAATTACCAGTCAATAAAGGCGGAACAGATCGTTGACCAAGTGCAGCGGGACTTTGGCGCCTACCCCCAATGTGTGATTGACAGGCCTTTGGCCAGTCTCGCTGTGTGATCTGACCGAAAGCGACAAAGCCCTGATCCTATAGGCAAGCGGGCAGTTGCGAAATATCGAATACACGTAAACATCTGCCATTCAGGCTTAGACATCGGGAAGTGTTGTTAAAACTTTCCCAAATGACCTGGATTGATTTGCCTGGTCGAGCCCTAGACCTGTGAAGTCTTCAGCAAATCAGCCAGCAGGCGGACGACATGAAGTGCCTGGCGCTGGGTGCCATCGGTAATCTGATGGCGGCAGCTGGTGCCGTCTGCCACCACAATCGCGTCTGGCCTGGCCCGCACGGCAGGCAGCAGGGCCGCCTCGGCCATCTGCATGGACAGTGGGTAGTGTTCAGCCTCGTAGCCAAAGCTGCCCGCCATGCCGCAGCAGCTGCTCTCGATCAGCTCGGGTTGCACGCCAGGAATCAGGCGCAGCACCTCCAGCACAGGTGTGATCGCTTCAAACGCCTTTTGGTGGCAGTGCCCGTGCAACAACACCGGCTGATGGGGGGCGCGCAGGCGGGCCTGCAGGCTGGCCAGCTGACCAGCTTTGGCTTCGCGTGCCAGGAACTCCTCCAGCAGCAGGGCCTGTCGCGCGACGGTCTGCGCCGGCTCGCCCAGGCCCATCACCAACAGCTCGTCGCGCAAGGTGAGCAGACAGGAGGGCTCCAGACCAACGATGGCGATGTTCTTCTCTGCAAAAGGCAATAGGTTGTCGACCAGCTCGCGCGCCTTGGCACGGGCCTGCTCCACCATGCCCACCGAGAGGAAGGTGCGACCGCAACACAGGTGCTTTCCGTCGGGGTTTTGCTTGCTGGCTACATGCACGGAATAGCCTGCGGCCTGCAGGACGCGCAGAGCGGCGTGCGCGTTGTCTGACTCAAAGTAGCCATTGAAAGTGTCGACGAACAGCACCACCGGGCGCTCGGCTGCCAGCACCTCGGTGCGTGAGGCCCCGTGTCCGGGGCTGTTGAAAAAATGCTTGCGCTGCCATTGCGGCAGACGCCGGCGTGCAGAAAAGCCCAGGAGCTTCTCGCTCAGGGCCGCCATCAGCGGCAGCTGGTCGCGCAGGTTGAGCAGCGGGGCCAGTCGTGCCGCCAGATGAGCATAGTCTGGCAATCGCCCAATCAACTTGTCTTTCAGGGTGTGGCCATGGCGGACTTTGTCATGCTGCAGGTGCTCGATCTTGAGCTTGGCCATGTCCACGCCTGTAGGGCAGTCACGACGGCAGCCTTTGCAGCTGACGCAAAGCGCCATCGCTTCGCGCACTTCTGCGCTGGCCAGGGCGTCACCGCCGTTCAGGCCTGCAATCTGGCCTGACAGGGCCAGTCGCAAGGTGTTGGCGCGGCCGCGGGTGGAATGTTGCTCGTCGCGGGTGACCCGGTAGCTCGGGCACATGGTGCCGGCGTCAAACTTGCGGCAATGCCCGTTGTTGTTGCACATCTCGATATGCTTGGCCAGGCCCTGGGCAGGGTCGCCGCCGGAGCCGGGTGCGCTGGTTTGCTCGGTCACCGGGTTGTTCTGCACATTCCAGGCGCTCCAGTCGAGCACCGGTTGCAAGGGCACCACCTTGTAGGCAGGCGGGAAGCGCATCAGGCCGGTGTCGTCCATGCGCGGTGGGTTGATGACGCGTTGCGGACTGAGCATTTGATTGGGGTCGAAATGCTGCTTGATGGTGGCAAATGCTTGGGTCAGTTGCGGGCCAAACTGCCACTCGATCCATTCGCCCCGGCAAAGTCCGTCGCCATGCTCGCCGCTGTAAGCGCCCTTGAATTGGCGTACCAACGCGCTGGCTTCCTCGGCAATCGCACGCATTTTCTTGGCGCCGTCACGCCGCATGTCCAGGATCGGGCGCACATGCAGGGTACCCACCGAGGCATGGGCGTACCAGGTACCGCGGCTGCCATGTTTGCTGAACACTTCGGTCAGCGCATCGGTGTACTCGGCCAGGTGGGGCAACGGCACCGCGCAGTCTTCGATAAAACTCACCGGTTTGCCGTCGCCACGCAGGCTCATCATGATGTTGAGGCCGGCCTTGCGCACCTCCCACAGGTTTTTTTGTGGCGCATCGTCCAGCATCTGCACCACGCTGCCAGGCAGGCCCAGTTCGCCCATCAGGTCAACCAGCTCCTGAATCTTG
>Ga0129336_10000532_pt1 | contig 22254 bp, 31 predicted proteins | sample CPB6_02_DNA_FD_96878 | JGI IMG/M metagenome (GOLD analysis project Ga0129336, IMG submission 96878) | Freshwater to marine salinity gradient microbial communities from Chesapeake Bay, USA - CPBay_Sum_0.6_0.2_DNA | ecosystem: Environmental > Aquatic > Marine > Coastal | place: USA: Chesapeake... | reverse complement strand
TGAAGCCAAGAAGTATCTTGCGCTTCATCAGATGCTCACCGCTGACCCCGGTATCCAGCCGATGTACGGATTGGAACAGCGTTACAATATGCTTCGAGCGTTCCTTGAGAACTCAGGCGTGAAGAACGTCAATGACTTTCTGGTACCGCCGCAGCAGGTTCAGCCTCCGCAGCCTGACGAAATGCAGATGCTTCAAATTGAACTTCAGAAGAAGCAAATGGAGCTTCAGGAACGTCAGGTCATGGTGTCCGAAGCTAAGGCAGCGAATGACGCCAAGATGGATCAGATGTCGCAGGACATGGAGCGCATGAAGACCATGATTAACCTCATGGTGCAGCAGCGTGAGATCGAGCGGAAGGAGTTTGACTCCAAGAGCCGCGCTGAGATCGCCAAGACTGAACTTCAGATGCTCAAGGCGAACGAGCCTACAGAAACCAAGCAGACGCAGATCGTAAGCCCGAACTCGTAAGGAACTTGATATGGGTATTTCCAATAAAGAAGCCGCGACGCGCGCGGCGGATATGATCTATGCGCTGAGTCAGGGCATGGGCATGGGTACTCGTGGCCCAGGCAGGTTTGTCGATCTGCTTGGAGGTACGGGTCTTGCTGTGGCTGGTACGAACAGAGAGGGCCAGACTGGCATCCTGTTTGGTAACAAGTTCATACCAACAAGCACAAATTACTACTCGAATGGTTATCAGAACTCAGGAAATGGTTCTGATGAAAACGGCAAAGGCCCAGGAAACTTGGTGTTCGACCCAAACACCGGAGCCTTTATAAAGAGTCCTTCAAAAACTGACGATGAAATGAAGAAGGCTCTTGCTGACAGGTTAAGCCAGCAGAACCCTATGCTACGCGCAATGCTGGAAAAAGGTCAGTCTTCTGGTCTTGGGCTTTACCAAGTACCAGAGAACGCGCTGATGATGGCCCGCGCAAGGCCCATGCCGTCAGTCCCTAATTACAACCCCTACAACATGATGCGTTACGCCGATCCCCGCTATCGGGGTGGTATGTGACGCGCCCAAAGGAGAGCAATGTCCCGCAATTTAAGTGGCGAAGAGAAGGTACTTGTAGAGCTTGGTATCCAGGCACAGTACCTCCTTCAGAACGACACGTTCGTCAAGTCAATCAATACGCTCAGTGAGCAGATCGCAAATTCTATTCTGTCATCGGGTCTACCCGACACACAGAACCGCGAACGGCTTTACATGATGCACGCCGCACTCAACGAAATCGTTGGCCTTCTCAAGTCTCGTGTTGCCACTAAGGACAACATCGAGGCGATGGTCAACGACGACGATGAAGATGCGCCCATTAAGGACACAATGTAATTATGACCTCCATCCCTATGGACGAGGATACCACGAATACCGGCGCACTCTCTCCGGGTGACGCTGAAGAAGCATTCCTGAATCGTTGGAAATCGGACGCTCCCGAGGAGCTATCCGACGACGATGAAGGGGCAACCGAGGCTGATGACGAGCTTGAGACCGTCGAGGCATCGGACGAGGACAACCAGACCGAAGAAGTCGATGAGGACTCTGAGGACCCTGAAGAGACTCCCGTTAAGCCCAAGGCCGACCCTAAGTACGTCGATGACGACGAAGCGGTGGTTCGGATCAAGGTGGGCGACGAAGAGCTTCAGGCATCCGTAAAGGACCTCAAGCGCCTGTACGGTCAGGAAGCATCCCTCACCAAGAAGTCTCAAGAAGTCGCGCAGAAGCGCAAGGAAGTGGAAGATCAAGGCGCAATGCACCTTGTTGGCCTCCAGCGTCTCTATGAGAAGGCTGTTGAGCGTTACAAGCCATACGCCGACATCGACATGCTCGTAGCCTCCAAATCGCTGTCCAACGAAGAGTTCGCGGCTCTTCGGAACGAAGCGGGACGAGCCTACGAAGACGTCCAGTTCCTACAGAATGAGTTAGGAGGGTTCGTCCAGAACCTTGAATCCCAGCGCCAGCAGATGATCCGTGAGCAGGCGAAGGTTGCCATTCAGACCCTTCAGGACCCCGAACAGGGTATCCCCAACTGGTCCCAGGAAACCTACGACAACATCCGAGACTATGCCGTCAGAAGCGGTTTGCCAAAGGATGTCGTCAACAACATTGTTGACCCCATAATCATCAAGGCACTGTGGAAGGCCATGACCTATGACGCTGGAAAGAATGTGGCTACTGTGAAGAAAGCCAAGGCTCCAACAAAGGTGCTTAAGTCCAAGGCGTCTGCTGAAACCCAGCGTTTCGCAAAGACGGATGGCAAGAAAGCTCTCCAGAAACTCCGCTCTTCTGGCTCACGCGATGACGCCGCCAACGCATTCCTGTCTCGATGGGGTGTGGGCGACGAATAACAAGCCCCAACATCAACCAACTAAGAAGAAGACCATAACAAATGGCTACGTATACCACTTACGACCAGGTAGGTAAGGCCGAAGATGTCAGCGACATCATCAGCAACATCTCGCCCACCAAGACCCCGTTCTCGTCCAGCCTGAAGTCCGAGAAGATTTCTGCTCGTGCGTTCGATTGGCAGGAAGATTCGCTTCGCAGCGTTCAGGTTAACGCGCAGGTTGAAGGCTTCACCGCCTCTGACGCCACGCTGTCTGCTACCACGCTCCGCTCAAACGTGGCTCAGATTCTTGAGAAGACGATCAAGGTCTCTGCGACCGCTGACGTCATCAAGACCTATGGCCGCGCCAAGGAAACCGCCTATCAGCTTTCGAAGGCTGGCGAAGAGCTTAACCGTGACCTTGAGCACGCTATGGTCGGTCTCGACCAGGCTGCGGTGACGGGTAACTCCACGACTGCCCGCAAGATGGCTTCGGCTATCTATCAGATCAGCGCCACGACGACCGTGACGACCGACTCGTCCACGGGTACGACCGGCGACCAGGCTGGTCCGCTGACCGAAGCCAACGTGCTGACGCTGCACCAGACCCTCTACAACGAGGGTGGCGACCCGTCGATCCTGATGGTGAAGCCTGCTGATGCCAAGCTCGTTGCTGCCTTCACGGGTGCCTCGGGCCGTTATCGCACGATCAACGATGGCTCCAAGACCCTCGTGAACGCTGTGGACCTCTATGTCTCGCCGTTCGGTGAGCTGAAGGTTGTCATCAACCGCTTCCTGAAGTCCGACCACGCCCTCATGCTGGACCCGGATATGTGGCGCAAGGCTGTGCTGCGTCCGTGGAGCCGCACCATGCTGGCGAAGGACGGGGATAACGAGAAGCACCTGCTTGTTGGCGAGTATTCGCTGAAGCACATGAACCAGAAGGGTTCGGGTAAGATCAAGAACCTTACCTAATTCATCTGAATTGGCGGAAGGGCCGACATCATAAGTCGGGTCAAGAGTCGCGGGGCAGCTTTGTGCTCTCCTTGGGCTGACCTCGCGCCCCCTTCCTGCCTCTTTCCCCAACATACCGGACATTTCGATGACCAAGGACTTCCTAACGGACGTCTCGTGGCAGATCACGGACGCCGAACATGAGCTTGCGGGACTTACAATCCGCAAGGACCAAGAGATTACCTCCGACTTCCTTGACGGTCTCAAAGAAGACCGCCTCTCCTCCAAGGCCCGTGCAAACGAGTTTCACAAAGTTGCTTCGATCCCCGTTGTGGTCGTCGAGAAGTGGCTTCGGGAGGGCTTCGACATTTACCGTGAAGACCTCAAAGCCATCATGAAGAAACTCCGCGACGAGGACCTGACGGCATTCATCGCTACTGAAAAGAAGGTTTAAGCCTCATGAACTATGGTGAACTCAGGACGCAGTTCAAGAACATCCTGAATCGTTCTGACTGCACCAATGCGCTGGCCGACACCTTCATCTCTCAGGGTCTCGCACGTTCCCAGCGTGTCCTTCGCACCCCCGCAAACGAACAGTCAACTTCTACAACTGTTGGAACATCTTTCAACGGCATTACGGTTCCCAACGATCTTATTGAGGTCATCACGTTTGATTGTGATGGGACGAAGGTTAACTTTTTGCCTGTCCAACGCTGGCTTGAGTTAGATCAGGATGCTTCTGGCACACCGGAATATTGGACTAGGGTAGGCTCCACATTCAAATTTAAGCCTACACCAACGCAGGGCAAGGTATTGACCCTGTATTACTACGGTGAGTTCACAGAGTTCACTGATGACAGCACAGAGACGACACTAAGTGTCATCGCGCCTGACCTGATTGTGTACGGTGGTCTCACATTTGCTGCCGATTACTTTCTTGACGAGCGCAAGGACCTCTTTGAGCAGCGTTACATGATGTCAGCTCAAGAGCTTCAGGAACAAGCATACAGCGCAGAGGGTGGTGGCTCCGTTCAGCCCGCATACGACCTCGGGGGGTACTAATGGCTGACTCCAGCTTCTTCAACAAGACGGGTACGCCGCCTAGCGATCCGTCACAATTTACTGTGGATGACCACGGCCTGTTGAGTGGGCTGGCAGACGACGACCATACTCAGTATCACAACGATACCAGGGGTGATGCGCGTTATTATACTAAGTCTCAGGTTGACACATCACTCGCTGGTAAGGCCAATACGTCACATACCCACGTTATTGCCGACACCACTGGTCTCCAGACGGCTTTGGATGGCAAGGCTGCTCTGGTACACACGCACGTACTTGCTGACATAACTGATGCCGGTACTGCGGCTGCTTCAGACACCACGGACTTCGCTACGGCGGCTCAAGGAACTCTGGCTGCATCCGCAGTCCAGCCGGGAGACCTAGCAACGGTCGCCACCACGGGTGCTTACAGTGACCTCACGGGCATCCCAAGCACCTTTACGCCATCCTCGCACACCCACACGGCCAGCGAAGTCACAGACTTCTCTGAGGCTGTGGATGACCGTGTGTCTTCCCTTCTTGTTCAAGGTACTGGCGTTACGCTTACCTACAATGATTCAGCGGGTACACTGACGATTGATGTACCTTCTGGTTCTGGGGATGTGACCGGCCCAGCCAGCGCCGTCGATAGCCGACTTGCGGCCTTCGATGGGACCACTGGTAAGGTCATCAAGGACTCAGGCTACTCTGCGTCCTCGTTCGCGGCCTCAAGTCACACTCACGCCATCAGCGATGTAACGAACCTCCAGACGACTCTGGACGGCAAGGCTGCGTCTTCTCATACCCACGCCATCAGCGATGTAACGAACCTCCAGACGACTCTGGACGGCAAGGCTGCGTCTTCTCATACCCACGCCATCAGTGACGTGACGAACCTTCAGACCTCTCTGGATGGGAAGGTCAGTGACACGGGCGATACGATGACAGGGACGCTCACGCTTCCTGACATCACCTTCACTGCTGGGCCAACCGTAACCACTGGATCAGGTACTCCAGAAGGTTCTGTATCGGCTCCTGTAGGTTCTCTGTTCATCAGGACGGACAGTGGTTCTCACCCCAAATTTTATCTTAAGGATAACGGTAGCGGACAAAACGGGTGGGCTGCGCTTCTCCCATTGGCAGGTGCTACTTGGAGTGACTTTTGATGTCCGATTACGAGCGCGAAATTGGCGAGATGACCGCCCGTCTCCGACACCTTGAGGAGTCACTTTCAGAGGTCAGGACGGAACTCAGAACAATCTCATCGACACTCAGTGAAGCAAAAGGCTCTTGGCGCACTCTCTTGGCGGTCGCTGGGTTCTCCAGCGTTGTCGGCGGGCTTCTTGTGAAGTTTCTCCCGTTCCTGGGGAATATCCGATGAGCAAGAGCAAACTTACAGCGACCCAGAAGCCGTACCGCAAGGTAACAAAGCGCCGTTCAAAGGCTCCTCCGCTGAACCACAAGAAGAAGCTGGGACCCAAGGAAAGATAACCACATGAAACTTACGCAGGAAGGTCTCGACCTCATCAAGAGGTTTGAGGGCTTCAGGGACCATTGGTACAAATGCCCTGCTGGTGTTTGGACGTGCTGCTACGGTCACACCGAGGCTGCTGGTTCCCCCAAGTACGAGCCAAACAGAAAGTTCAGCCGCGATGAAGGTGAACGCATCCTAAAAGCTGACCTCAAGAAGTACGAGGACGCCGTTAGGAAGGCCGTCAAGGTAGACCTCAACGATGAGCAGTATTCAGCCCTTGTCAGCTTTACCTACAACGTAGGCCCAGGAAACCTACTGAAGTCTTCCGTTCTTAAGGCAGTCAACGAGAAGCGTTTTGATCTCGTTCCGGCTCGTTTGGCTCTTTGGAACAAGGGCGGGGGTAAGGTACTCAAGGGTCTTGTGGACCGCAGAAGTGCCGAAGCTGATCTGTTTATGAAAGACGAACCGAACGAGGTTCCGCACTTCTCAACAGACATCACGCCATCACAGGGAAAGCCCCCGGTTGCTTCAACTACCAACATCGCTGCCACAGGTGCGGCGGTTGCGGCGGGTACAGGGGTTGTCCGTGAGATTACTGCAAACGTATCGGATACCGTTCAGCTCTTTGGTATCGACGTCAAGTGGATACTCGTGGCCGTGAGCCTCGCAGGTATCCTTGCGGCCTTCTGGATAATCAAGGAGCGCGTCTGGAAGAGCCGTCAGGAGGGCGTATGACCTGGCTCCTCAACGCGGCACTATCGCCCATCTACAAGTTCGCGGCCCTGCTTGGGGTCGTCTTTGTGGCTATCGGGGCAATCTACGCCAAAGGGCGGTCGGACGCCAACTCACGAAACACCATTCGATCCTACAAGGAAACCCAAGATGCTATCGAAGCAACTAGCCGCGCCCGTGCTGCTGTTGAGCGTGCTCCTGCTGACAGGTTGCGCGACAACGATGGCTGGAAACGGGATTAAGTCAACCTGCATGACCATGAGGCCAATCTCGTGGTCTAAGGAAGACACTGACCAGACCATCAAGGAGGTCAAGTCCCACAATGCCGCCTACAAGGCGCTATGCAAGTAACGCAACGCCGGTCCCCCAACGGGGATCGGTGTTTTTGGACAGTTGACACCTGTAGAATGTTTCTGTACCAATGCTTTGTCTAGAAACGGAGTTTCAAGTGTCGCAACCTAACTCAAATCACAGTGATCTTCACAGACTTTACACAGTATTGGAAGAGTTCAAGAAGATCAGCCCGACGATGCCGGTCCAGCAAATACTGGCCTTTTTGTCGGTCGCCATGCACGAAGGCACGAGCCTCAAAGAACTCGTGGAGGTTTCAAAGACCAAAACGCCCACAATGAGCCGCCATTTGATTGACTTGGGACCCCGAAACCGTCGAATGGAGCCGGGGTACAAGTTGATCGAATGTCGTCAAGACCCGATGGAACTGCGGAAGAACCAATACACACTCTCCGAGCGCGGTCGTTTCCTCATCAACAACATTGCACAGAAGATGAACCACCATGGCGATCTACGCTGACAAGAAGTACGGCAAGCCCACGGGCCGCTGGCGCGTGGAGGTGCAGGTCAACGGCAAGCGGGCGCGGGGCCGCTTCGACACCATTGAGGAAGCCCGCAAGGCAGAGTCCGCGTGGCTGCAAGCCTTCCCCGAGACTGCCAAGACCCGTGAGGATACCCGAGGTGTCCCCAAGCGTCTCAAGGACCTCGTTGCGCGGGCCGAGGGAGCCTTGTGGAAGGGCAAGCGTAGCCGGGAGCTGACCGAGACCCGTCTGGATCGCATGGTCGCCCTGTGTGGTCCTGAGACGCTTCTGGACGGCATCACGACCGACCGTCTGGACAGGGTGGTCGCTACGCTTGCTGACGAGGGCTTGGAGACCTCGACCATTAACAAGTACCTCAGTGCGCTCCACAAGCTCCTGACGTGGGGCAGGGACCGGCGCTGGCTCACCGAGCTTCCGGTGTTCCCGTGGCAGGACGAGGACCAAGGACGCATCCGGTGGATCACCGAAGACGAGGAACCGAAGCTCCTCTCGCTGTTGTCCGATGAGGTCTCGGTGCTGACCCGCGTAGCCATCGCCACGGGGATGCGGCGTGGAGAGCTTCTGAGCCTTGAGCGGACGCAGGTGGAGCCGGGGTGGGTAAGGCTGTGGAAGACCAAGACCAAGGTGCCACGCTCTGTCCCTATTGGCCCACGGACCTATGAGGACCTGATGTGGCTTCTGGATGTCGGAATGCCGACCGAGCATGTCTTGAGGTATCAGTGGGAGAAGGCCCGAGCGGCGATGGGTCTGGAGGGGGACCCGTGGTTTACCTTCCACGTCACCCGTCACACCTGCGCGACAAGATTAGTCCAAGCAAACGTGAACCTTCGCCTAGTACAACAGTGGCTTGGACACAAAAGGATCGAGACGACGATCCGCTATGCCCAGGTGTCAGACTCGATGCTAAGTGGGGCTTTTTCACAGGCGGAAAACTTCCTCCACGGGGTACTAGACACATCCCCCACGGTGGGGTACAGGGCCATTCCCGACATCGCTGCGCCTACCGCCAGCAACCCAAGGACGGCGAAAGGCACATCCCGTTGCCCTCTGCCTCCCCCGAAGGTTGCGATACCGGCGATACGCATTGCGGGCGTGGTGAAATTGGCAGACACGCAGGATTTAGGTTCCGCCAATCTTCTGAGCGATCTCAAGACCTTAGAGCAATCTGAACCGTACATGGAGGGGGGATAACACACCCCCTTTTGAGTCTACAGTTACCGATTGTCAACACTAGCCTGCTAAGTACCTGACACTACATTAAAAAGCTAAAAGGTAGAGTTACGCAGAAAACAAGGGGCCGTCGATGTCTTTTGATCTACAGGAACGTCAGATACATCTCGAAACACAGAGTTTGCAGGAGGGATACGAAAGATACTTAAGACAACAAGAGAGACTTAAGGAAGACCAAGGGAATGATTCTACTTCTACCTCAAAGAAGATCATTAAAGGTTGTCTTAAGGATGTCGTAAGTGAACTTACGTATTACCTAGAGACAGCCTCAAACTCTGGCAAAGGGAAGTCTCCAGTTGCTTATGGTTATCTTAAAGACCTTGAGGTTGATACGTTAGCACTGATAGCTCTTTCGGCTGTGTTCAACGGCCTTGGCCGTCAGTCCACAGTGTCTCAGGTGTGCATCAGTGCAGGCCGTATGGTTGAGAACGAACTGTGGGCGCAGGGTCTCAAAAGCCGCGACAGTGGGCTTTACGAACGCCTTGTGGAACGCGCCATGAAGACCCACGGCAACATCGGGTACAGGCGCAAGGCCATTCGCGCCACAGCGGCCAAGGAGGGCTATCAGCCCGATCCGCTGACCAACGATGTCCGAGCCAACATAGGGGCACCTCTGGTCAACGCAGTCCTCCAAGGCTGTGCGGGGGTGTTCATGCTGTACTCGGTCCATGCCAACAAGGAGCCTGAGCGGCGCATAGGGTTGACCCAAGACGGCTCAAGCCTGCTTGACGAACTCACGGGACTGGAGGCGTGGATGTACCCCGTCTACAAGCCAATGGTTGTCCCCCCGAAGCCTTGGGTGTCCTTCGACACAGGCTGTTACCTCTCCGAGTCATTAAGCCGAAACGTGCCTTTGGTCCGTACCTGGAACCGAGAGCACAAGGCGATGGTCAAGCAAGCGATTGCCAGCGGAGTGATGCAGCCGTGCCTTGAGGCTCTGAACGCCATCCAAGGTACGCGATGGCGGATCAACCAGCCGATGCTTGAGGTTGTCAAGTGGGCATGGGACCGAGGGGTGACTCTCGACAGCTTCCCGCAACGGTTCCACCTGAAGAAGCCAGCGCGTCCCGAGACGTGGGAAACTCTGACTGACAACGAGAAGAAGGCGTGGCGGATTAGGGTCTCCAAGATCGCGGAACGCAACCGGGGGATCGACGGAGAGCGCGTGGTGATGCTTCAGGACCTCGCGGTAGCTGACGAACTCGCCAGCGTCCACGGGTTCTACATCCCGCACTCGCTGGACTTCCGTGGACGTGTCTATCCCGTTCCCCACTTCAACCAGCAGAGAGCGGATCACATCAAAGGGCTTCTTGAGTTTGCGGAGGGTATCCCCCTCGGTGACGAAGGGGCTTATTGGCTTGCGGTCCACCTCGCCAACTGTGGGGACTTCGACAAGCTCTCCAAGAAGTCGCTGGACTATCGAGTGGAGTGGGTAACGGCCAACCACGACTTGATCGTAAGGATCGCTACGAACCCCTACGAAAACTTCGACCTCTGGGGCAAAGCCGATGCTCCCTTCCAGTTCCTTGCAGCGTGTTTGGACTATGCTGGGTTTTTGAAGGATGGCTTTGACCACGTAAGTCACATCGCGGTGGCTTTGGACGGCTCCAACTCGGGCCTCCAGCACTACTCAGCGGCTCTCAGGAGTCCTGAAGGAGCCTTGGTGTGCCTTACGCCATCTGACCAGCCTGCGGACGTCTATCAGGCTGTCTGTGACCGCGCCAAGGGCATCGTGGAAGCAGATGCGGCCAAAGGTGAGCAGATTGCCACGGTCGTGCTGGCTAACGGTGTCACGAGGTCACTGGTCAAGCGCAACGTAATGACCTTTGCGTATTCCTCTGAGCAGTTCGGGTTCGCCCAGCAGCAACGAGAGGACCTGATGCAGCCGTTGGCTCTTAAGGTTCTTGAGGGACAGCTAGTCGATCACCCTTACGGCTTGGACAATGGCTTCAAGGCATCACTCTACATCGCCAAGGTAGTGTGGAGAGCTGTGAACGAGATCGTCAAGGACGCCTCGGAAGGCATGAAGTTCTTCCAGAGGTGCGCCCAGGTTCTCGCTCACGAGCGCAAAGGGTTATCGTGGGTCACTCCCATCGGCCTCCCTGTGCTCCACAAGTACACTGATTGGGACATGAAGACGGTCAAACTCTTCCTGTACGATCAGAGCGTCCCTGTGGTGAACGCCAAGTCTGATGACAAGGTGGACGGTGATGATGTTCTCAAGGCTCTCCGTGCGCGTATCAGGGTCCGTCCCAACGAGCACATCAACAAGGACAAGGCCAAGAGCGCAGTAGCTCCAAACATCATCCATTCGCTTGATGCAAGCCACCTCATGCTGACCGTGCTGGCCTCACAGGAACAGGACATCAGTTCCTTCAGCCTCATCCACGACAGTTTCGGAACCCACGCCGGTAACACCACAAAGTTCTTCCAGATCATCCGCGAAGCCTTCGTGGAGATGTACGAGAACTATGACCCTTTTGAGGAGATTAGGTATCAAACCGAAAAGGCACTCGAAGACAAAACCAAAACCCCAGAGGTCCCCGCCAGAGGGAACCTCGACCTCACCCAAGTTATCAACTCGCTCTACGCCTTCGCCTGATTACCGCGAGTGGCTAGAGCACCCTGACCCCAACATTCGGGACTTGGTGGAGCAGATGACGGCCTATGGCCTTCGCTTCTCTGGCTTCCGTATGTCCCACCTAGCTCTCATGCAGAGCGTGGGACTTGATCCAACCATCATCGGCATCGAGGTCGAGAGACAACTCTCACTGATGCCATCCAAGGAGTTCCATTAGTGACTGAACCACAGAAGATGCACCAAGACCGCGTTTTGCGGCGCATCATCGAAGAAGAGAACGAGTATGGCAACGGCTTTCGCCTCAAGATCACGGTGGACCCTGATGCCCCTCTTGATAAGTACGTTTCCCTTGACCTGATCTACAGGTGTGAAGGCGAAGACACCGAAGACTACGTAGGTGTCATTTTGTCCCCACAGGCAGCTTTTGACATCGCTCGTAACCTTGAGAAGGCTGCATACAGCATTATTGACAAGGATGACACCACGAATGGCTAAGAAGATTCCCTTCGTAAGCCCCCTTGGTATCGCACGCTACCCCCACATCACCACACCGGACTCGACGGGGAAGTATGCTGACAACAAGTTCAAGGTGCAGGTACTCATACCCAAGAAGGAAGCAGAGCCGCTTGTTCAGCAGCTTAAGACCCTCGCAAAGGAACTGAAGGTCGATAAACTCCCTTTCAAGGAGGACAAGGACGATCCCTCGATGCTCGTGTTTGTCGCCAAGTCCAAGTTCAAGCCCCTGATCTTCGATGCCAAGCGTAACGAAGTAAAGAAGGTGGACCTGCGGGTAGGTGCTGGCTCGAAGCTCCGCATCGGCGGCATCGTGTTTCCCTACGACACTGGCCTTAGCCTTCAGATGAAGCAGGTCCAGATCATCGACCTCGTGGACGGCGCTAACGCTATGTTCGACGAGATGGAAGGCAGCTTCGATGCCTCGGAGTTTGATGGCTCCGACAACGGCTCGATGTTTGATGCCGCCGAAGGTAATGGGCTGGACATCTAAGCGCCGCCACAAGCCTCAGTTAGAGTCACGTTACAGATCACGTTTTGAAGCCAGGGTAGCCGCTAGTCTGGAGGCCCACGGGGTATCCTACGAATACGAGACCTTCAAGGTCGAGTACGAGGTCCCCGCGAGGAGAGCAAAGTACCTCCCAGACTTCCGGCTACCCAACGGTATCATTGTGGAAGCGAAGGGCCGCTTCGAGGCCAAAGACCGCGCCAAGCATCTGTGGATCAAGGCGCAGCATCCCGAACTCGACATTCGCTTCTGTTTTCAGAACGCATCCAACCGACTCTACAAAGGTTCACCTACTTCCTACTCCGACTGGTGCGGGAAGTACGGCTTCACGTATTGCGAAAAAGAAATCCCAATAACTTGGATAAACGAGAATGCGCGAACTAAAGGTAAGTCCGCAGGCCCGAAAGGTGCTGCGTCATCTTGAGCGTCACCGGAGCATCACACCGCTGGAAGCCCTCGGTGTCTACGGCATCTTTCGCCTTGCCGCTCGTGTCTACGAGCTTCGGCGTGAAGGCTTCAACGTGGTCACGACGATCATGCGTGACGAGAACGAGAAGCCCTATGCCAAGTATGTGTTGGCGAGGGCCACGCATTGAAGCTGAAAGTCCTCGACCTCTTTGCAGGGATCGGGGGCTTTTCTCTTGGTCTTGAGAGAACAGGCGGTTTTGAGACCGTAGCGTTCTGCGAGATCGACAAGAAGGCTCAGAAGGTCCTCAAGAAACACTGGCCGGATATTCCGGTCTTTGATGATGTCAAAGGTATCAATGCAGAAACACTCAACGCAATTGGAGTTAGACCTGATGTCGTCACCGGAGGCTTCCCCTGCCAAGACATCAGCACCGCAGGGAAGGGCGCAGGACTCGCAGGGGAGCGAAGCGGTCTCTGGTTTGAAATGCTCCGCATCATCAAGGAAACGAGGCCGCAGTACGCGATCATCGAAAACGTCTCAGCCCTTCGCTCTCGCGGATTGGAAGTCGTCCTCGGGGGCCTCGCTGAGATCGGGTATGATGCGGAGTGGCACTGTATACCCGCTTCCGCCGTTGGCGCACCCCACAAACAGAGAGATCGCATCTGGATTGTGGCCTACCCCGAGTGCCAACGAGGACGCAGCAGGGAGCATACGGGGCAACATGCAGTTTATGCTGACACACGCTGTAAAATTGAGCTTGCCGAAGCAGACCGAGGCTGGTGGGCAATTGAACCCAGCGTGGGTAGATTGGTTGATGGGTTTCCCGGTCGATTGGACCGCCTTAAGCAACTTGGAAACGCCGTCATCCCACAGTTTCCAGAACTGATTGGAACGGCACTTTTGCGCCATAACAGTCTACAAGGAGCAACAGTTGACAGTTGCCGAACTGACTGAATCAAAATTCCTACACCACGAACCGTGTCCATCTTGCGGTTCTAAAGACAACCTGGCGCGTTACGCCGATGGAGGAGCTTACTGCTTTGGATGCAAGTACGTTGAGCGAGGCGAGGGACAAGATAGGTCTTCTGTTGCACTTTATTCTGGAGGGAGACTACAAAACGGCGAGTTACTTCGCGGGACGATTGGAGCAATTGCTAATCGACGCCTCGACGAAGATACCTGCCGACTCTTCGGATACGAAACCGGAGACGATAACGGAGAGCCTTGCCACATCGCCCCTTACCGGGACCGTCTGGGACACGTAGTCGCCCAAAAGATCAGGAAGGCAGGCAAGAAGTTCAAGGTCGTCGGTGACGCCAAGGCCATGGGTCTCTTCGGAGACCACTTGTGGTCCAAGGGCAAGCGCATCGTCATCACCGAGGGCGAGATAGACGCAATGTCCGTCAGCCAAGCCATGGGCAACAAGTGGCCCGTGGTCAGCCTGCCTAACGGTGCCCAAAGCGCCGTCAAGGCCATTCAGAAGTCTTACGACTATCTAGATGGCTTTGAAGAGATCGTCCTCATGTTCGACCAAGACGAGCCGGGGCGTGAAGCTGCCTCAAAGGTCGCTGAAATCCTCCCGGTAGGCCGCGTCAAGATCGCAAGCCTTCCCATGAAGGACCCCAACGAACTGCTCGTGGCCGGTCGTGCCGGTGAGATCGTTCAGGCCATGTGGAACGCAAGGCCATATCGCCCAGACGGCATTGTGATGGCCCAGGACCTAAAGTCCACTGTGCTGTCTCACGACAACGAAATGGGGTTCCCGTACCCATTCACGGCGCTCAACAAGATCACCCGTGGCATCCGTCCTCAAGAACTTGTGGTTATCACCAGCGGCTCTGGGATGGGTAAGACGACTTTCGTGCGTGAGATTGCCTATGCCCTCCACACGGCGGGTAACAAGGTCGGCCTCATCATGCTTGAGGAGTCCAACAAGCGGACCCTTCAAGGCTTGGTGGGCCTTCATCTGAACAAGAACATCCTAGTGGACCGTGCGCTCAGTAGCGACGAGGAGATTGGCAATGCGTTTGACGATCTTTTTGGTGAGCGTGATGTGGCTCTGTACGACCACTTTGGTTCTACAGATGTGGACAACATCATCAACCGCATCCGGTACATGGCCCGCGCCTTGGGATGTACTCACATTGTTGTCGATCATCTCAGCATCCTTGTGTCTGGTCTTGCGACTGGTGACGAACGGAAGCTCATAGACATGGCAATGACCAAGCTCCGCACCCTCGTGCAGGAAACTGGCATCACCTTGTTTGTCATCAGCCACCTCAAGAGACCTGAAGGCAACCTGGGCCACGAAGATGGGGCCAAGGTCCACCTCGGGCAACTCCGAGGCTCCCACGGCGTCGCCCAGTTGGCTGACATCTGCATTGCGCTCCAGAAGCCCGACGAAGAGACAACCGACAGCACCGAACTGCGTATCCTCAAGAACCGATTTACCGGCGAAGTGGGAAGCGCAGGCACCCTTACATACAACCGGGAGACCGGACGATTGACGGAGAGCGTGTTTTGATCCTCTCGCCTCTCTGGTTCCTCACATACATCCTCGTGATCGGAAAGATCGCAGGACACCTCACTGACTGGTCGTGGCTTCTCACGCTTCTACCAGCCGCAATCTCAATGTTCATCGAGAGCTTCATGGTTGAAGTAATCGACATCGACGAGGAGGACCCACATGGTCCTTAGTGCTTACCTATTGGCTGCGGCAGTTACCACTACTGAGCCTAAGACTGAAAAGCAGCCTCGCAAGGACTGCTTCCAGGTCGAGAGTCTTATCAGCGACCTCCAGAAAGATGGCTTTAATGTCATCCGTGGGGATCGTGACGTTGCTAAATCCTACTTAGGAACACTAGCGCGCTTTGGTGGTCCTGAGCCGCCTGATGGTATTGATGCCATTGAGGGCATCCTGTTCATAACGCTCCCCAAGACTCCTGACAAGGTTATGGTCAGCTTGATTGATCGTGACAACAACGTGTGTCACTCAACGATCATCCCTACGCAAATTCACGAAGCCATCCTGCGTGGGGTGTGAGATGGATGAACTCGTTAAGAAGATGGAGAAGATCAGACAGCTTGTGGACGCTGAAGAAGTCGCCAGACAGGCTTTCGTAGTTGATCCGACTCACAAGAATGCTGTGGCAATACAAAAGCTGAAGCAACAGCGAAATGCCATCCGCAGAACCCTTCCGGCAATTCGGGAGGCTGCTTGACGAGGCTGGTGTTCGATATTGAAACGAACGGCCTCTTAGACACCATCACAACCATCCACTGCCTCGTGACCCTTGATGTCGATAGCGGTCACTTGGAGTCCTACGGCCCCAACGACATCGACGCGGGCGTAAAGCAACTCCAAGACTCTGACGAACTCATCGGCCACAACATCATCAAGTTCGATCTCCCAGCCATCACCAAGCTCTTCCCGTGGTTCACCCCACGCGGCAAGGTGACTGACACGCTGGTACTCTCACGTCTCATCTACAGTGACATAAAGTCCGAAAAGCAGGACGGCCTCCGTCTGGCAACAGGCCAGATCACCAAGGACGCCTATGGGTCACATTCCCTTGATGCGTGGGGCCAGCGTGTCGGTCTCCACAAGCTGAAGTACGAGGGTGGCTGGGAGGAATGGACCCCTGAGATGCAGGTGTATTGTGAGCATGACGCTCGTGTGACCCTTGCTCTCTGGAAGTTCCTGAAGCCTTGGGACTACAGCCAAGTCTCGGTTGACCTTGAGCACAGCGTTGCGAAGCTGTGTGCCAAGATCGAGGACAATGGGTGGCCCTTCGACGTCAAAGGAGCCGTGGAGCTGTACGCTAGGCTTGCACAGCGGCGTGACGAGCTGAAGGTCGAACTCCAAGGACTGTTCGATCCTTGGGAAGAGGTGGACCGTGTTGTCACCTACAAGAGGCCCAACAAGAAACTAGGTATCCAAGCCGGGGACACCCGCACCTACATGAAGACCGTGGTGTTCAACCCAGGTAGCCGTCAGCACATCGAGAAGTGCCTGATCGCCAAGTATGGGTGGAAGCCAGAGGTCTACACACCTACCGGACAAGCCAAGATCGACGAAGATGTCCTTGGCAAACTTGAGTACCCTGAAGCCAAGAAGCTGGGTGAGTTCTTCCTTGTGGAGAAGCGCATCGGACAACTGGCCGAGGGGGACCAAGCGTGGATCAAGCTGGAACGCAAAGGGAAGGTACATGGAAGCTACAATACCAACGGGGCTGTTACTGGAAGAGCTACACACAGCAACCCAAACATTTCTCAAGTCCCTTCCGTACAAGCCGAGTTCGGTCGGGAGTGCCGTGCACTGTTCTACACACCCCGTGGGTGGAAAACTGTTGGCGCAGATTACAGTGGCCTTGAGCTTCGATGTCTCGCCCACTACATGGCTACCTTCGACAACGGAACCTACGCCCGAGAGGTCGTAGATGGTGACGTTCATACTGCTAATCAAAAAGCAGCCGGTCTCCCAACCCGTGCCAACGCCAAAACCTTCATCTATGCCTTCCTGTATGGAGCAGGGGATGAAAAGATCGGAAAGATCGTCGGTAAAGGCTCCCGTGAAGGACGCGAACTCAAAAAACGCTTCCTCCAGGCAACACCCGCTCTAGCGAGCCTCAAGAAAGCCGTCAGCAACGCAGCGTCCCGAGGATATCTCAAGGGCCTCGACGGACGCATCCTGCCCATCCGCTCCTCTCACGCCGCCCTGAACACGCTCCTCCAGAGCGCAGGAGCCGTGCTGTGCAAAGGGTGGATCACAGGCATCGACGAAGCACTCAAAGCCTCTGGCCTCAAGCATGGCTGGGATGGCGACTACGCCTTCTTAGGATGGATACATGACGAAATACAGATCGCAGTCAAAGAAGGCTACGAAGAGCAAGTCGGAAAGACATGCCTCCGAGTGGCCGAAGAAACTGGACACCGATTCAGTTTCAAATGCCCCCTTGCCTCCGAGTACAAGATTGGAAGCAATTGGGCCGAAACGCATTGATAGCCTGCTGAAGCAAGTCCTCCACACCATCTGGACCTGCCAAGTCACCACCAAATCAGACTTTGCCCGCGAACATGCGGACTTCGTGGCTATGGCCGCGAGTATGGGTCTCATCTCAACACGCATAATGGAGGAAATCTATGGCCGTCAGTGGCAGATCACTTCACGCGGTCTTGCCGCGCTCGAAGAGCACTACGGAATCAAAACCACGGAAAACGACCAAGAAGATCAACTCGACATCTTCGCCTAAGTTGGTGTGGGTCGAGTGGGTAGACGCAGTTGTGGACGGCGGATGGGAAGTCGGAAAAGCAAATTCAAAAGTAGACCTCGTAACAAGCGTTGGCTGGCTCTTGGATCGCAACGAATCCGAGGTCGTCGTCGCGGCAGACATCTCGACCGATATGGACGGCGAGTTACATACGAACCGCCGGTTAGCGATACCAGCCCCGTGGATCAAAGCAATCAAGGAAGTGAAGCTATGAACTTGAACGAATACCAGACCCAGGCACGAAAGACCGCCATCGGCATGACGCCAGAGCACATGGTCTTCGGGTTGCTTGAAGAAGGTGGTGAGGTCGCAGGTATCCTGAAGAGGTACTATCGCGGCGATGAGGAATACGAGAACGAAGTCGGTGATCTCTCGCCGTTTGCTCTCGACCGCATGAAGGCCGAACTCGGGGATGTGCTTTGGTATACCGCGATGCTTGCAGATGTCTGTGGGTTCACCCTTGAGGATGTCGCGCGGGAGAACGTAGCAAAGCTCCAGAGGCGCAAGGCCAAGGACATGATCCACGGTTCCGGGGATGACCGATAAAGAATGAGCGAACCAAAAGAAGGCGATGTGATCGCCGTTTGGTTCTCATGTGGTGCAGCAAGTGCGGTAGCGGCGAAAAAGACCATCGAACGATACGGAAATCTTTGTGATGTTCGTATCATCAATAACCCTGTAATTGAAGAAGATGTAGACAACCTTCGATTCTTACGAGATGTGGAAGGCTGGCTAGGGGTTAAGATTGAGTTCGCCACCAATCCTAAGTACCCATCATGTTCCACTGTGGATGTGTGGGAAAAGAGAAAGTTCATGGCAGGACCTAAAGGTGCGCCATGTACTCTGGAACTTAAGAAAGCTGCTAGACAACACTGGGAACAAACAAACAAAGTCGATTGGCATGTCCTTGGGTTTACGTTTGATGAGGAACACCGCCACAAACGCTTCACTTTAACAGAACGTGATAACGTCTTACCAGTTCTCATAGACGCGCAGATAACGAAGCAAGACTGCTTCTCTCTCTTGAGCGGGGCTGGCATACAACTACCCCGCATATATTCTCTTGGATATCCTAATGCCAACTGCATTGGGTGTGTGAAAGCATCCTCTGCAACGTATTGGAATTTGGTCAGAGAGCAACATCCCGCTGTCTTTGAACAGCGATCAAAGCAATCCAGAAAACTAGGGGCCAAGTTGGCCTACCATAAAGGAAGGAGGGTGTTCTTAGATGAACTCCCGGCTGACGCGAAGGGACGACCATTGAAAACTATGGACATAGAATGTGGAATATTTTGTGAGGAAAGGTCTTCAATATGAGCTTTGTGATCCTTACGACCCCTGAGTGCGTGTGGTGCGAGAAGGCAAAGAACCTGATCTCGTCACACGGCTACAAGTACGTCGAGTTTGACGTCACGACCCACAAGCCTCTTCGTGAGTTCATGAGCGCCAACCTGCTCATGACAGTCCCACAGGTCTACATGCTGGGAGAATATGTCGGAGGTTACAACCAACTCGTTCCATTTCTGGAAGAAGAACGCCGTGGCAAACTTACAGTCTAGCAAGATCGTCATACTAGGGACGCACCCGGACAGCCTGTTGGCCTTTGATCCGGTTGCCCACGCCCGGGACGAAATCTGGGGTATGGCCCACCACAACAAGACGCTGCTTCACGCTACCCGAGCCTTCGAGGCCCACAGCCCCGAGATCGTGTGGGAGCATGGTGGCAATGGGCACATCCAGAGGCTCAAGAAGATCGCCCACGAGATGCCCCTCTATACGATGTGGTCGTGGCCCATGGAGCTTGGGCCAATGCACAAGATCGTCACAGCGGCCAACCTGGCTGACCAAGGTATCGTCAGGTGGCGGGCCGAGGACTGGAACAACACCGGGGAAGCGATTGGTAGCACTCCGTTCATCGAAAGCAGCATTGGGTACATCTTGGCGATGGCCCTGCGAGAGGCGGTGTCTACCCCAATGGTGTCCGACATCTATTTGTACGGCATCAACATGAGCGGTAGTGACGAGTACACCTATCAGCGTCCTAACGTCTGCTACCTGATCGGCAAGGCGGAAGGCATGGGCATCAAGGTTCATACGCCGCCCAAGTGTTCCATCTTCAGCAGCCAGTGGACCGGACGTGTCTATGGGCATCCCAAGAACCTCCACGACATCATTTATTACCTGAGACCTGAAGGAGCACCCAAGGATGACGAGTGATCGTGAGTTCGATGTCCGTGCTTACGAAGAGGGGTATCGCGCTGGAAAGCATGATGCACAGGCAGAAATTGAGCGGCTGCGGGCGGCGCTAAGGGCTGTTGTTGATTTTATCGCAGAAGCCCGCGCTGCGCTGGAGGAAAGCAATGGGAGGTGACAAATGATCCGACCTGACCAAGTACCTTCCGAGTCCGTCCAGGCGGCATGGCAAGCCCTGATGGCCCCGGATGCCCTGGCGATGTACAGGGCCATAGCCGCCGCCATCAATGCGTGGCCGGAATCTCACTGGGTTGGTGATTTCGGATTGCATCTCCCCGTACCGAGCGAAGGAGGTGACGCATGACAACACTCCTCATTGACGGAGACCTGTTGCTCTATCGCTCAAGTTCTGCGACCGAGACAGAAATCCAGTGGGACGAAGACAACTGGATACTCCACAGTAACCTAACGGAGTCAAAAGACCTCTTCACGACAGCCCTAGACGGCATAACGAACGCTCTAGGTACTCGGTCGATCATCATGTGTCTGTCCGACTCCGCAAACTTCCGCAAGGACCTTACGCCGACCTACAAGTCAAAACGCAAGGAGACCCGCAAGCCCATCGTGTTTCGGGCGATGCTCGAATGGATCAAGGAAACCTACGATCCGATCATCAAGCCACGCCTAGAGGCCGATGATGTCTTGGGGATACTTGCGACACATCCGAACTACAGCGGGAAGTGTGTGGTCGTCAGTGACGACAAGGACATGCAGACTCTTCCGTGTAGCTTGTATCGCCAAGGGGAACTCAAAGTCATCACCGAGGACGAGGCAGATTACTTTTGGGCCTTCCAGACACTAACGGGCGACAGCACCGATGGGTACTCAGGATGTCCTGGGATTGGCCCTAAGAAGGCTGAGAGTATCCTTGCCGGAAAACCCTACTGGCCCAAGATCGTCAACACCTATCGCAAAGCTAACCTGACCGAGGACGATGCGCTGTTAAATGCGAGGCTTGCCCGCATCCTGCGTTACTCGGATTGGGACGTTGCCAATCAGAAAGTTAAGCTATGGACACCTCCAAGCCCATCCTCGGAGAATGCCTCCGATACAAACACTATCCCTGCTACGCCCAATCTTGCTGCTTGAGTGAGACGCCAGTGAATGACGATTTCGACAAGCAGTTTGACGAGAAGATGGAGCAGGCCGACGTCATTCACAAGCCATCCCACTACGCCAAGTGGCCCATCGAGCCTGCCACATTCATCATCCGAAACGGTATGGAGTTCTGGCGGGGGAATATCGTCAAGTACGCCACCCGCGCTGGTCATAAGACCTACAGCGGCATGGACAAGGCAGAGAGCGAGATAACCGACCTCAAGAAGATCATCAGATACGCCGAAATGCGGATCAACCAACTGAATGGAGAACAGACGCTTTGACCGAGACAAAGAAGCAGGGACCAACCCTGCCAATCTCTGAAGAAATACACCAGCTCAAGTACCGCCAAGACGGCGAAAGTTTCCGAGAGGCAATGTCCCGCATCGCTGACGCCCTCAAGGACGATGAAGCTCACTTCCACAAGTTCCGAGACATCCTGCTTGACATGCGCTTCCTCCCGGCTGGCCGCGTACAGGCTGCGATGGGTGCTGCTCGTCAGGTAACGCCTTACAACTGCTTCGTCAGCCCCACGATCCCCGACTCGATGACGGGTATCATGGACACTGCCAAGTATGCAGCGGAGACCATGCGCCTCGGGGGTGGCATTGGGTACGACTTTAGCACCATCCGTCCCAAGGGCGACATGATCGCAAAGATCGGAAGCCCCGCAAGTGGCCCTGTGTCCTTCATGCGTATCTTCGATGCCGTTTGTGGAACTGTAGCGGCTGCGGGACACCGTAGGGGCGCTCAGATGGGGGTGCTGCGTGTGGATCACCCGGACATCGAGGAGTTCATCAGGGCCAAGCAGAACACCACGAACCTTACGAACTTCAACGTGTCCGTAGGGGTGACTGACGAGTTCATGAAGGCGGTGAAGAACGACACTACCTTCGACCTTGTGTGGGAAGGTCGGCGCTACAAGACCATGAATGCCCGTGGGCTGTGGAACGAGATCATGAGGAGTACGTGGGATTGGGCGGAACCTGGGGTTCTGTTCATCGACCGCATCAACGATCTCAACAACCTGTAC
>Ga0129336_10000531_pt1 | contig 22267 bp, 21 predicted proteins | sample CPB6_02_DNA_FD_96878 | JGI IMG/M metagenome (GOLD analysis project Ga0129336, IMG submission 96878) | Freshwater to marine salinity gradient microbial communities from Chesapeake Bay, USA - CPBay_Sum_0.6_0.2_DNA | ecosystem: Environmental > Aquatic > Marine > Coastal | place: USA: Chesapeake... | reverse complement strand
TCTCTAGGGTGGTGTGATGCGCCGCCAGCTTGCTGTCCTCCTCCCCGTCTCGCTTCTCGCCACGGCACTCACCGCGGCGGTCGCCGTCTCGTCGGTGCAGGCCGTCGCGGGCACGGGTGTGTACGCCGGATGGACGCGCACGGGGACCAGTGGCACGATGACGCTCGCGAGCGATGGGTTCGATTCACCGTCCGCGACGTGGACGACGGACGGCGCATCGCTCGACGTCCCTTCGGGGGCGTCGACCTGGCTCGGTCCGACGACGCCCTTCGGCGCGTACTTCGGGTCGTCGCAGGGCAAGCCCTATCTCAATGTCGGGACAGGTGGCACTGCGTCAGTGACGACGACGTACACCTTCGCCGAACCGACCCCGGCAGGCGCATGGGGGTTCGCGCTTGGCGATATCGACGCCGACAGCGTGACGATCAGTGCGACGAACGCGAGTGGCAACGCCGTCGAGGTCGCGACGTGGTACCAGGGCGTGTTCAACTACTGCGCGGTATCACCCAAGCCGAGCAGTTGCCCCGCTGGGACCCACGATGATTCCCCGGTTTGGAACGGCGTAGACACCCTGACCGGAAACGGCTCCGACACGTCTGGCGCCGCCGGGTGGTTCCGGCCCACGCAGGCGATCGCGACCCTCACGTTCACCTTCACCAAGCTCAGCGGCTTCCCCATCTTCCAGACCCGGTTCGCCGCCGATGAGCCGGCACCCACGCCAAGCCCGTCCCCCACGTCCTCGAGCGCCTCGCCCTCACCGACAGACTCTCCCACGCCGACGCCGACGGACTCGCCCACTCCGACGCCGACGGACTCCCCGTCGCCGTCGCCGACAGACTCTCCGACTCCGACTCCGACTCCGACTCCGACTCCGACTCCGACTCCGGTACCTCAGCGGCCAACGGCTCCGATCGATCTCCCCGAGCAGATCGCGCCCGAGGGCACCACGGTCGTCGTGGACGAGGCGATCCGGACGAATGCAGGGCAGACGGTGCGGGTGAAAGTCACCTGCAAGCACTACTCGTTCGGTCGACAGCTGATCGCGCCGCGTGGTGACTACGACCTGTGCACTGTCCGCACGTTCGCGAAGAGCGGCAGAGTGACGGTGACGACCTACGGCCGGCCCGCCAAGGTTGTCGTGGCGCTTCGTGCGCCTGCGATCGAGGGTTTCACGGCGTACAAGAAGAACAAGCGCTACTACACCGACTGAGCAGGGTCTGTCCGTGTGAACGTCCCGGTTGTTGCCACTTGCCAGGTGCGCTAAGTGTCACCAACCGGGACGCTCACGGCGGAGTGGTGCCGCGTGCCTCAGCGAGGCAGCGCGGACGCGCGCCAGGCGCCGGGGCCCGGCGCCTGCGGCGGGCGAATCTGCCTCGAGGGCCGCGACCACAGGCTGCGCGATCGAGTGCGAGGCGGGTCGATGGCCGCCCGCAGTGATGCGATCGCCGCGACGACCGCAGCGACCTCCGCCGGGGTCGCCGCACCGCGGATGCGCAGGGGCTCCTCGCTCACAGCGGGATATTCCCGTGCTTCTTGGGCGGCCGGCTCGCTCGCTTGGTGCGCAAGGCCCGGAGCGCGCGGACGACCATGGGCCGGGTCTCGTGGGGAAGGATGACGCGGTCCACATAGCCGCGTTCCGCGGCGATGTACGGGTTGGCGAGCGTGGCCTCGTACTCCTCGATAAGGCGAGCGCGCTCGGCCTCGGGGTCGGCCGCCTCGGCCAGCTCCTTGCGATACAAGATGTTGACTGCGCCCTGCGCCCCCATCACGGCAATCTGCGCGGTCGGCCACGCCAGATTGATGTCTGCCCCGAGGTGCTTGGAGCCCATGACGTCATAGGCGCCGCCGTAGGCCTTGCGCGTGATGACGGTGACCAGCGGCACTGTCGCCTCGGAATACGCGTAGATGAGCTTGGCGCCGCGGCGGATGATGCCGTCCCACTCCTGTCCGGTGCCGGGGAGGAATCCAGGGACGTCGACGAAGGTGAGCACGGGGACGTTGAACGCATCGCACGTGCGTACGAAGCGGGCGGCCTTCTCCGACGCGTCGATGTCGAGGGTGCCGGCGAACTGCATCGGCTGATTGGCGACAACACCGACGGGTCGTCCCTCCACGCGCCCAAAGCCGCAGATGATGTTGGGCGCGAAGAGGGGCTGGACCTCGAGGAACTCGTCGTCGTCGAGCACGTGTTCGATCACGCGGTGCATGTCATAGGGCTGGTTGGGTGAGTCGGGGATGAGCGAGTCGAGTTCTCGATCATGGTCCGTGACGGCTGTGAGATCGCCGTCGACGTCGTAGAACGGGGGCTCGTCGAGGTTATTGCTGGGGAGATAGGAGAGCAGTGCGCGGACGTAGTCGAACGCATCAGCCTCGTCGTCGGCCTTGTAGTGGGCGACTCCGGACTTGGTGTTGTGGGCCAGGGCCCCGCCGAGGTCCTCGAAGGCGACGTCTTCGCCCGTGACCGTCTTGATGACGTCCGGTCCGGTGATGAACATGTGCGAGGTCTTGTCGACCATGACGATGAAGTCGGTGATCGCCGGTGAGTAGACGGCTCCGCCCGCGCAGGGACCCATGATCAGGGAGATCTGCGGGATAACGCCGCTCGCCTGCACGTTGCGGTAGAAGATCTCGCCGTACAGGCCGAGTGAGACGACACCTTCCTGGATGCGGGCGCCCCCGGAGTCGTTGATGCCGATGATCGGGCAGCCCGTCTTGAGGGCAAGGTCCATCACCTTGACGATCTTCTCGCCGAAAACTTCGCCGAGAGACCCGCCGAAGACGGTGAAGTCCTGAGCAAACACGCAGACCGGCCGGCCATCGATGGTGCCGTAGCCCGTGACGACGCCATCGCCGTAGGGACGCTCGCCCTCGAGCCCGAAGTTGTGCGAGCGGTGTCGCGCGAGGCCGTCGATCTGCTGGAAGGACCCCTCGTCGAGGAGCGCCTCGATGCGCTCCATGGCGGTCAGCTTGCCCTTGGCGTGCTGCTTGTCGACGGCGGCCTGCCGTCGACCGGCTGCCTCGGTGCGCCGTCGGACGAGTTCCTCCGCCTTCTCGGCACTCGTATGCGGCACGCCCGACGTCGAAGAGGTAGTCACGCGCGTACCTTAGCCGGGTGAGCATGGTCGCTGGCAGCCCCGAGCGAGGACCACTGGGATCCCTGATTGGCCTGGAGGCGACGGAGTGGGCCCCATGGCCGCTGCCCGATGTGGTGGAGTCCACGCCCTCGACCATGGCCGATGTCGAGCGTCGCGCGGCGTCGGGCGCAGGCGAGGGCGTGGCCGTCGTCGCTGAGGAGCAGACGGCGGGCCGCGGTCGACGTGGGCGCACGTGGGAGTCCCCGGCTCGCGCTGGCCTGTGGTGGAGCCTGCTCCTACGCCCGTCGCGACCGGCTGATCAACTCGGTTGGTTGCCCCTTGTCATTGGCGTAGGGGTTGCGCGCGCGCTGCGGGATCACGTGCATGTCGAGGCTCACGTGAAGTGGCCGAACGATGTGCTCGTCGAGGGCGGCAAGATCGCTGGGATTCTCGCTGAGCGCCTCGACGGAGGGGCGGTCATCGTGGGCGTGGGCATCAACGTGGACCAGGGCGCGCACGAGATGCCTCCGGGAGGTACGTCGATTCGACTCCTGGGCATGGCTGTCGACCGCACCGAGTTGCTCGTCACCGTTCTCGCGACCGTGTCAGAGTCCTATCGACGCTGGAACGGCGGTGAGGATGTAGCCGAGGAGTACGCGCGTTTGTCCGCCACCCTCGGAGCCACGGTGTCAGCCGATCTCGCCGGTCGCGTCATCGAGGGACAGGCGGTCCGCCTGGGGCCCTCCGGCGAGCTCGTCATCCGAGATGGAGCCGGAGTGGAGCACGAGGTGTCTGCCGGAGATGTGACGCTCCGCCGTATGCCACGATGACCCCATGGGATACCCCACCAAGCTCCTCGGCTCCGGCGAGGTCATCGAGTTCGAGATGAAGCCGCATTGGCGTGCGCTCATCTTCCCGGTGCTCTGGCTGCTCATCACCGTCTTCGTTGGCGTCTGGCTCTACGCCTCGCTCGGCTCCTGGTCCTGGAGTGCCGGCGGATTGGTCCAGACAATCGGTCGCGGCGCGATCATTGTCGTTGGACTCATCATCCTCGTGATGTGGGTGGTGCGGCCGTTCCTGTACTGGGTGACGACTCAATACGTCTTCACGAACAGGCGCATCATCACCAGAGCGGGTGTCATCTCGAAGAAGGGGCGTGACATGCCCCTGGCGAAGGTGAACAACGTGTCATTCGAGGTGGGCATCCTCGGACGCATTCTCAACTACGGCCGCCTTGAGGTCACCTCGGCGAGCGACGAGAACCTCGTCATCGATGACGTTCCCAATGTCGAGGTCATCCAGCGCGACGTGTACCGCCTGCATGAACAGGACGATGACCGCAGGCGCCAGCGCAGCGTCGAGCAGGGCGGCGATCCGGTGCCGCCCGACGATGGCACCTGATCCGACCGAGGCGCTCGAGGCAGTCGTCCTCGGGTCGACCCCGTCGTACACCCGCGAGGATCTCCTTCGACTCTCCGGCGTGCCAGATGATTTGGCACGCGCCCTATGGCGAGCGCTGGGCTTCCCGGACACCGGTGGTGCGGCGGCCTTCACGGAGTCCGACCTCGAAGCCCTGCGCACGGTGCAGGGCCTGATCGACAAGGGGCTGCTCGACACGGATACCGCCATCGTCCTGGCGCGCAGCCTCGGCCAGTCAACCGCGCGGCTTGCCGACTGGCAGGCGGAGGCCGTGGGCAGGCTGCTCATCGAGCAGGAGAGCCTCGGGGGCCGTGACCTGAGCGAGGATCCCGAGGTCCTCGAGAGAATCGTCACGCGCACGGCGGACCTCGTGGAACCGATGGAGCACCTCCTCGACTACGCCTGGCGCCGTCAACTAGCGGCAGTCCTGAAACGCCGGCTGGCGCGCACCGAGGTGATCGGTGAGCCCAGCGCGACAGGGACCGTGGGGTTCGCCGATCTGGTCGGCTTCACCCGGCTGAGCCGTCAGCTCGAGGACGCCGACCTAGCGGCGCTCGTCGAGCGCTTTGAGTCGGTGAGCGCCGATGTCGTAGCCGGGACGGGGGCGGGCCTGGTGAAGACGGTCGGAGACGAGGTTCTCTTCGCCGCTGACGAGGCGTGCGTCGCTGCGCGGGCCGCGCTCGGGCTGCATGACGCGCACGCACTGGATCCGGATGTGCCGGAGATGCGTATCGGCTTGGCGAGCGGGCCGATGCTGCGGCGCATGGGCGACGTGTTTGGCTCGACGGTCAACCTCGCCAGCCGACTCACTGCACTCGCGAGGCCGGGTACGACGCTGGTCGATGCGGCTACGGCGGCCTCGTTGGCGGAGGACCCCGGAATGTTGTTGCGTCAGTTGGCTCCGCGCCGCGTGCGGGGCCTCGGTGTCATCCGCGTCTTCGAGTTACGGCGCGCCTGAAGCCTAGATGGGTGTCGCGGCGTCGCGCTCGACGAGTTCACGGTCGGCCAGATCGTCGGCCAGAATCTCGGGGAAGACCCACCTGCGGTAGGACCAGAATCTGAAGAGCGTACCGAGGCCGAGGCCGATTACGTTGGCGCTGATGTTGTCTGCGAGTGGGCTGTCGAGACCCAGCGCGTAGTGGCTGAGCCACAGGCACGACAGCGCGATGAGCATGGCGACGCCATTGAGTCCGAAAAACAGGATGTACTCGCGGCCCATATGGGTGCGACCGCGGTGCCGGAAGGTCCAGAACCTGTTGCCGAAGTAGGCGAACGTCGTCGCGGCGATGACGCTGACTGCCTTGGCGGTGAGCGGCTTGTCCTGCAGCGGTCCGACATAGAGCAGGAAGTTGAAGAGTCCGACGTCGATGACGAAGGCGAATGAGCCGACGATGCCGAACTTCGCAATCTCCCGGAAGAGCATGCTGACGGACCCGCGCACACGATCGACGATCGACGGGCGCGCAACCTGGGCGTTGCCCCCCTGCGACATGGGGCGATGGTATCCCGGACGGGCCCGGCGACGTGGGCCGAGAGCGGTCAGATCGGTAGGGTCCCGGTGTGACCATAGGCACACCGTCCCCGCGCGTCGGCATGGTCGGCGGGGGTCAACTGTCGAGGATGACCGCAGCACCAGCAGCAGCTCTCGCGGTGGGCTTCAGGGCGCTGGCGATGGAGCCTGACGAGTTCGCCGCCCAGGTGACCGCGGACGTGGTCCTCGGTCGGCACGACGACTTGACCGCCCTGCAACTGCTCGCCGACGGTTGCGCGGTCGTCACCTTCGATCACGAGCATGTGCCACCGGACCACCTGCGCGCTCTCGAGAAGTCTGGAGTGGCGGTGCGACCGGGACCGGACGCGCTCATTCACGCGCAGGACAAGATCGCCATGCGAGAAGCACTGGACAGGGCGGGTATCCCGAGCCCGGCCTGGCGCACCGTCGACTCCGCTGATGATCTGGACGCTGCCGGCGAGGCACTTGGCTGGCCCCTGGTCCTCAAGGTCTCTCGCGGCGGGTACGACGGCCGCGGCGTCTGGGTCGTCGCCGACGCAAGCGAGGCTCGCCGCGTGGTGGCCGAAACCCCGCTGGCGCCGGGGGCTCGCTGGCTCGGGGAAGAGTGCGTGCCCTTCACGCGCGAACTCGCCGCACAGGTCGCGCGCAGTCCGCATGGCCAGGCGGTCGCCTACCCGGTCGTGCGGACCGTCCAGGTCAACGGCATGTGCTCCGAGGTGGTTGCACCATGCCCCGATCTTTCGGACGACCGCGCGCTGGAGGCACAGCGCATAGCGCTCGAGATCGCCCGAGTGCTCGACGTCACCGGGATGCTCGCCGTGGAACTCTTCGATACACCCACGGGCATTACGGTCAATGAGTTGGCGATGCGACCACACAACTCGGGTCACTGGTCGATCGACGGCGCGGTCACCAGTCAGTTCGAAAACCACCTGCGCGCGGTACTCGATCTCCCGCTCGGAGATCCTCGTGCGACCGCCCCATGGGCGGTCATGGTCAACATCGTCGGCCCCACAGACACATCCGGCTTGCCCGGGCTATACGACGCCTACCGGCACGTGCTCGCGCGCGACCCTGGGATCAAGGTGCATCTCTACGGCAAGGAGATGCGCCCTGGGCGCAAGCTCGGGCACGTCACGGCCGTGGGTGACGACTTGGACGATCTGCTCAAGCGGGCGCACCATGCGGCCGACTACTTCATGGGAGTGATCGATGAGTGATCTTCAGCCCCTCGTCGGAATCATCATGGGCAGCGACTCCGATTGGCCCGTGATGGAGGCCGCGACCGCAGCGCTAGTCGAATTCGAGGTGCCCTACGAGGCGGATGTCGTGTCCGCACATCGCATGCCTAAGGAGATGGTCGCGTACGCCGAGTCAGCCGCCGATCGCGGTCTGCGCGTGATCATCGCCGGCGCTGGCGGCGCAGCGCACCTGCCCGGCATGGTGGCGTCGCTCACGCCCCTGCCGGTCATCGGAGTTCCGATTCCTCTGACCCATCTCGATGGGCTCGACTCCCTGCTCTCGATCACGCAGATGCCCGCGGGAGTGCCCGTGGCGACCGTCGCTGTCGGCAATGCGCGCAATGCAGGACTGCTGGCGGTGAGGATGCTGGGCGTGGCTGACGATGCACTTCGCGCGCGGATGGTGGACTTCCAGTCCGCGCTCCGCGCCGCGGCGATGGAGAAGGGTGCGAGGGTCCGTGGGGATGGCTGACCGCTCGAGTGGTCGCAATCCTGCTCTCTACGGGACCCCCGATGTGGTGGATCGGGTGCTTGACGACACGTCGACATGGTTTGTCGTGGGCCTGGGCAATAACCCCGCACGCGATGCCTACGGAATCGCGGCCCTGCTCCAGTCCAGGGGCAAGCGCATCGTGCCCATCTATCCCCGTGCGGAGGAGGTCCACGGGGAGAGGGGCTACGCATCCATCGCTGATGCGGTCGAGGCGGTGGGGCCTCCCGACGTCGTGGACATGTTCGTGAGATCCGACCGCGTCGGCCCCGTTGTCGACGAGGCTATAGCGGCCGGCGCTCGCGCGATCTGGATGCAGCTCGGAGTGATCGACGAGGAGGCCGCAGCGCGCGCGGTCGCGGCTGGTCTCGATGTCGTCATGGACAACTGCCCCGCCATCGCCTGGCGCAGTTAGGGAGTGTCAGGCGATGGGCCGGCCGAGCGCGCGATAGCTCCATCCGGCAGCGCGCCACGCGGCGGGATCGAGGGCGTTGCGGGCATCGATGATGCGGCGTGCGGCGACGAGTGTGCCGATGTGCGTCGGATCTATCTGCCGGTAGTCGCTCCACTCGGTGAGCAGCAGGACGACGTCGGCATCCCTGGCTGCCTCGTCGGCAGTCTCGGCGTAGTCCAGGTCGGGGAACATCGCGCGGGCGTTGTCGACGGCGCGAGGATCGTGGACCGTCACGCTGGCGCCGGCCGCACGCAGCGCGGCAGCCACGTGGAGAGCCGGGGAGTCACGCACGTCATCGCTATCTGGCTTGAACGCTGCTCCCCAGACCGTGACACGGCGTCCGGTGGCGTCCCCGCCGAGTGCATCCACCGCGAGATCCACGGTGTGCTGGCGTCGCCGAATATTGATGTCGTCGATATCACGCAGGAACATGAGTGCCTCGTCAACGCCGAGCTCGCCGGCGCGCGCCATGAACGCGCGGATGTCCTTGGGCAGGCAGCCGCCGCCGAAGCCGAGCCCCGCCCGCAGGAACTGCGGCCCGATGCGCGGGTCCATGCCCAGAGCCGCTGACAGCGTCACGATGTCTCCGCCCGTCGCCTCGCACACCTCAGCCATGGCGTTGATGAAGGAGATCTTGGTGGCGAGGAATGCATTGGCCGCGACCTTGACGAGTTCGGCCGTGGCGAAGTCCGTGACCAGCAGTGGTGTGCCGGCATCGAGGAGTGCGGCGTAGACCTCACGCAGGGTGTCCTCATCGGCGGCATCGCGGACCCCGAAGACGAGCCGGTCCGGACGCAGCGTGTCCTCCACGGCATGGCCCTCGCGGAGGAATTCCGGATTCCACGCCACCCGAGCACCGGTCGGCGCGACCTGATCGGCGATGCCAGCCGCCGTCCCCACCGGCACGGTGGACTTGCCCACGAGCAGTGCGCCCTCGCTGAGCACCGGCAGCAGGGCATTGATCGCGCCGTGGACCTGCGACAGATCAGCGGCCGGCGAGTCCGCTCGCTGCGGCGTACCCACGCACACGAAGTGGACCTGAGCGTGCGCCGCATCGGCAGGATCGGTGCTGAAGCGAAGACGCCCCGATGCCAGCCCCCGCTGGAGGACCTCGTCGAGCCCGGGCTCCCAGAAGGGCACCCGCCCGGACGACAGTGCTGCCACCTTGGCCGGGTCGGTGTCGATGCCGGTGACGTCATGGCCGAGCTCGGCCATGCACGCCGCATGCGTCGCCCCGAGATACCCCGTCCCCACCACGCTCATCCGCACGCGGTGAGCCTAGCCGTCGGGCTGCCTGGCCCCGCGGCCCCGGATAGGGTCGGTCCAGGAAGGGAACCCGCTCATGCCACTCACGCACGACACCGGATTCGACGCATTCGAGTTGCCCGAGGAACACGCTGAGCTCCGCCAGGTCGTCCGGGCGCTAGCCGAGGACAAGATCGCGCCGCGTGCGGCCGAGATCGACGAGACAGGAGAGTTCCCGCAGGACATCTATGCGGCCCTTGTCGCCTCAGACCTGCACGCGATGCACATTCCAGAGGAGTACGGCGGCCAGGGAGCCGACGCCCTCGCCGTGTGCCTGGTGATCGAGGAGATTGCCAGAGTCTGCGCGTCGAGCTCGCTCATTCCGGCGGGCAGCAAGCTGGGCACCATGCCGCTGATGATCGCCGGCGACGCGGATCTCCTGGGCCGCTACCTGCCCTCCGTTGCTCGCGGCGACGCGATGTTCGCCTACTGCCTCTCGGAGCGTGAATCAGGGAGTGACTCCGCCGCCATGAAGACGCGAGCGGTCCGTGACGGCGACGACTGGATCCTCAACGGGCAGAAGAGCTGGATCACGGGTGCAGGGGTCGCGGACTACTACACCGTGATGTCCAAGACTGATCCCGATGCTGGAGCCAAGGGAATCTCTGCGTTCGTCGTCCACCGCGATGACGAAGGAGTGTCCTTCGGGGCCCCCGAGCGCAAACTCGGCATCCACGGGTCGCCGACTCGCGAGGTGCTCTTCGACAACGTTCGGCTCCCTGGGGATCGCATCATCGGCGAGCCCGGCACCGGTTTCCGCACGGCCATGACGACGCTCGATCACACTCGAATCACCATCGGCGCCCAGGCACTGGGCATCGCCCAGGGTGCCCTCGACGCGGCAGTCGGATACGCCAAGGAGCGCGAGCAGTTCGGCAAGCCGATCGGCACCTTCCAGGGGATCCAGTTCATGCTCGCCGACATGGCCATGAAGTTGGAGGCGGCCCGCTCCCTCGTGTACCGAGCGGCCGCCAAGAGCCAGCGAGGCGATGAGGACCTGTCGTTCTTCGGCGCGGCTGCCAAGGCATACGCATCGGACGTGGCCATGGACATCACCATCGACGCGGTCCAGGTCTTCGGGGGCAACGGCTACACACGCGACTATCCCGTCGAGCGTTACATGCGCGATGCGAAGATCACGCAGATCTACGAGGGCACGAACGAGATTCAACGGCTGGTCATGGCTCGATCCCTGCTGAGGGGCTGACGTGGCGATGGACCCGGTGCTGGCGCGGCCGTTGAACGAGCCGGTGCCCATGGAGGAGTCCCGTGTCACCCTCGCGCGAGTGATGGGTGTGATGGACGCCAACAACTACGGCGATGTCCACGGCGGGGTCATCATGCGTGCCGTGGACGAGGCCGCCGCCGTCGCAGCCGTGCGCCACTCCGGGGGCCCGGCCGTGACGGCCTTCATGGATCAGATGGCGTTTCTGGAGCCGGTCAAACTCGGTGATCTGCTCACCACTCGGGCGCAGGTCAATTGGACGGGGCGCACGAGCATGGAGGTGGGCGTGCGGGTCACCGTCCAGCGCACGGGTGCCGATGCCGAGATCCATGTCGCTACCGCGCACCTGGTCTTCGTGGCGATTGATCCCGAGGGTAGGCCCCGCCCCGTCCCTGCGGTGCAGCCGCATTCCGAGCACGATCGAATGCGCTTCCAGGAGGCACAGATTCGGCGTGCCTCGCGCCTCGAGCGCCGCGAGGCCATCCGGCGCCTGCGGGAGCAGGGACTCGACCACTAGTCGCGCGCGCCGCGCAGGAAGCCGGCGCCCCACGCCCCGTGCATGGTGGCGAAGACCGCCGGCAGCCAGCGGGCGGACCGGCCGGGCAGGCCGCGGGCCGCACGCGCACTTGCAGCGAGGTCGGCGAGCGCGTAGCCCACGGGCGCAAGGAATCCCAGCAGCAGGGGCTTGGATCCGATTCCCCAGCCGATGGCCCCGACGGCCGTGCCTGCCGTCACCGCGACGAGCACTGCCGGGGGAGCGAGGTAGCGCAGGGAGACGGTCTCCGGGTGGCGCCGAGCCACCTCACGACGCCACCGACCGTACTCGTGGTACTGCCGGGCAAGACGGCGAAGGCTGCCGCGGGGCCGGTAACTGACGCGCATCTGCGGGGTGAACCAGACGAGACCGCCGGTAGCGCGGATACGGTGATTGAGCTCCCAGTCCTGGGCGCGCACCATCGACTCGTCGAAGCCGCCGACCCGATCAAGGGCAGAGCGTCGGAAGCAGCCGAGGTAGACGGTGAGAGCCGGCCCTGGTTCGCCACCGATGTGAAACGACGCTCCGCCGACACCGAACCAGGAGGTCATGGCGGCGGCAACGGCTTGCTCAAAGTCCGTCACGCCCTCAGCGGCCATGACGCCGCCGACGTTGTCCGCGCCGGTGTCCTCGAGGGTGCGCACGGCGATGTCGATATACGTGGGCGGGATGATCGCGTGTCCGTCGACGCGCACGATGATGTCGTGCGTTGCCGCCCTGATGGCGGCGTTGAGGGCTGATGCGGTCCTACCGGAGGGGTTCGACACGGTCACTACGCGCGGATCATCGGTAGCGAGGCGGGTGGCGACGTCGTCCGTAGCGTCGTCAGAGGGGCCGAGTGCGAGCACCACCTGGAGGGGACCGTCGTACTCGGATCGCAGGATGGCGCTCACGGCTTCGTGGAGGTGCGCCTCCTCGTTGAGCACGGGCATGACGATCGACACCCCGGGTCGATTTCCCCTAGGTCCGCCCACGCGCGCAAGACTAGCCGGGCGACAACTGGCGGCTGCTAGTCGCAGCGCACCTTGTCCGCGGTCGTGGGCGATGTGATGGCGTTGCTTTCGCGATCCCCATTCGACGCAGTCGTCGAGGTGATGTCCGCGACGAGGCTCTCAACACCGGCGTACGTCGTACCGATCACGATGGTGATCGTGGTGGCCGCGTCATCGGCGACGGTATTCGCGCCTGGCAGTGCTGCCAGGACAGTTCGAGCAGCCTCTGCCGACGCGGCGTTGTGCCGGATCTCGGTCGATGTGTAGTCGGAGCGATCGGCATCTCCCACGCTCGCCACGGCGAAGCCCTGGGCCTCGAGCGCAGCAGCCACTTCTGCTGCGCGCCCCGCGACGCCGCTGCCGTTGAGGACGCGGACGGTCACCTCATCGGGCTGCACGGTGAGATCGGCCCGACCCGACGACGTCGTCGTCGAGGATTTGGGCTTGATCCACGGCACGTCGTCGGCGATCGACTGCCACAGCGGCTGCGTACCTTCCTCGTCGACGAGGACGTTCTCGCCGTCACCGCGCTCCACCCACGGCATCGTGAGGAACGCGATGTCGCCGGGAGCGATACCACGCATGCTCAGTGCCAGATCGCGCAGCACATCGATGTCGGCAAGCCCGGGATCGGTCGTCAGACCGGAGGTGGCTGCATCGAGCGTTGAGTAGAGCTTCACAGGATTGAGGAGTAGTCCTGTCGACGACGCCTCGCGGATCATGGAGGAAAGGAACGCCTGCTGGCGCTTGATCCGGCTGAGGTCGCTGCCATCGCTGAGCGTTTTGCGCGCACGCACGAAGGACAGGGCCTGCTCGCCGTTGACCAAGCTCGTGCCGGCGGGGAGTTCAAGCTTGCTCGAGGGATCGCTGGCCGGCTCCTTGAGGCACACCTCAACGCCGCCCATGGCGTCGACGACCTGCTTGAAACCCTCGAAGTCGATGACGGCGAAGTTGTCGATGCGCACGCCGCTCATCTGCTCGACGAGTTTGACCGTGCAGCCCGGGCCACCGATCTCGAACGCGGTGTTGAACTTCGCCTCGAACGCTCCCACCGTCTCACCATCGCGGTCGCATTCGGGCAGCATGACCCACGTGTCGCGGGGGATGCTCACCGCTGTGGCGAATGTCCGGTCGGCCGATACGTGAAGCAGGATGGTGGTGTCGGAGCGCTCACCCGTCATGACATCGGGATCGCCGTACTTCTTGGTGGTCTGGCCCTGGCGACTGTCGCTGCCCATGAGCAGGATGTTGATCGCCTGGTAGTTGCCCTGCTCGTCGATGACCTCGACGGGCACGTGGTCGCGACCGGTGGTCGTGCTGATGTCCACCGCCGTGATGTTTGACTCGAGGCGACTCGAGGCCACCTGGATGCCGACTCCAGCGAGGCTCATGACCAGGACCGCAGCGGCGGCAATGGCAAGCAGGATCCGAGCCCAATGCTGACGCATGCGACTCGCTCCTCCCGCTCGGGCGACGTGGCCGACCCCGTGAACTCAGGGTAGAGGCCCGGCATCCTTCATGCCGTCCTAGGGACGTCGCCCGAACGGTCACGGTTCCTGTCCGACCGGTCGGGCTCCGGTCAAGGAGGCGCGCGCCGGAATCCTCTGGGAATGTGATCAGAGTGACCCGTGTGTTGGGTGAGTCGCCTTGCTTCGCCCCGGTGCCCTCAGGCACCCTCGTCAGGTGCGAGTTCTCGCGGTGGTGACTGCTGCCCTCATCCTGCCAGCCACCCTCGCACTTCCTGTCGCCGGAAGTCAGGCCGATCCCCCGGACCCCGTACGCGCCGACGTCATGTCGATTCCCCTCGATGGGATCGACCAGGGGGCGCTGGCCTCGACTCCGTCCGCCGCCACCGACGTGCCCATCGCCGGTGAAGATCACGTGCACGAGCGCGAAACGATTGGCCCCCGGGCCACGCCGGATCTTCGTCCCGCAGCCGCCATCCCACCGACGCAGACCGAGAACTTCGGGCTCGTGGGCGTCACGGCTGCGACAGCTTTCGATCCCGCGACGCGCATCGTCATGCGCATCCGCCAGGACGGCGAGTGGCTTCCCTGGATGGAGGTGCCGATCAGCGATCACCTCCCGGATCCGGATACCGAGGAGGGGCAGCGGGCGCGCTTCGCGTCCGAGCCGGTCCTCACTAACGAGGCCGATGGCGTCCAGGTGCGCATCGATACGCCGTCAGGCGATCTCCCCGCGGACACGGAGATCTCCCTCATCGACAATCCCGTGCGGCCCGAGGACGAGACGCTGTCGGGCAACCTGCCGGCCGCGTCAGCGCAGGCGGCAGTGAGCAAGCCCACCATCATCACCCGTGAGCAGTGGGGTGCCGATGAATCCCTGCGGAGGGGGACCACGGCGTACTCCGACAAGATCAAGGTCGCCTTCGTCCATCATGTCGTGTCCAGCAACGACTACACGCGCGCTCAGGCCGCCCAGCAGATGCGCAACGTGTACTCATGGTTCACCGAGGGCATCCAGGTCAACGACTTCGGCTACAACTTCATGGTCGACCGCTTCGGCCGGATCTACGAAGGCCGTGCGGGAGGAGTCGACAAGGCCGTGATCGGCGCCCACACGTCGGGCTTCAACTCCGAGACCTTCGCCGTGTCCTTCCTGGGCAACGCCGACACCTTGAACCCGGACGCCGTGGCGAAGGAGGCCATCCTCGACGCGATGAGCGATCTCATCGCCTGGAAGTTCGAACTCGATGACGTGAACCCGCTGGGCACGGCCGTGCTCACCTCGGCCGGCCCGGGACCTGGCCAGGGGACGACATCGATGTACTGGCCCGGCGAGAAGGTCACGTCCAAGACGATCGCGGGCCATGGGGATATCGGGTCGACATCGTGCCCGGGCGTCTTCTTGCGCCCGTCCCTGGACCACATCCGCCTGGCTGTGTCCGCGCGACAGGGTCGCAACTTCTATCCGCCGTCTATCGCCGGCGATCGGGTCGCCTGGGGCTCGGGCAAGAGCATCACTTTGAATCCGCGGTCGAATGGGCCGATGGACGCGACGCTGGTCGTATCCAATGCGTGCGGGGATCCCTTGCGCACGATGTCGGCCTCGACCGCCGTCGCCGGTGAGGTTCCCTTCGCGTGGGATCTGCGCGATGCCGCGGGCAAGGCGGTCCCGCCCGGCCTCTACACGTTCGAGATCTCGGCGACCAGCGAGGGCAAGCAGCTCTTCCCCTGGAGGGGCACGGCGAGGATCTCCGCGACGGCGGATTCACCACCCGACCCGTGCACGCCGCCGGAGCAGTTCACGATCGCGGGCACCGGCTACGGCCACGGCGTGGGCCTGTCCCAGTGGGGCGCCTACGCCATGGCGACCGCGGACCCCAAACGCTGGACTGCCAAGCGCATCGTCGAGTACTACTACCAGGGCGAGACGGCCGCGCAGTCCGCGCGCGTCGAGCCGGTCACCGACGACGCGGACGTGCGCATCGGCCTGCTCTACCAGGCATCGCAGGCCAAGTTGCGCGTGGAGAATCTCGGCGGCAGCGGTGCACAGGTGCACATCACCTACGGCAAGAAGTCGTACGTCTTCGGTCCCGGTGTGGAGATCACACTGACGCCGTCAAAGGCCATGGTCGCTGTGCAGCGCACCGACGGTGGGCGCTCGGAGAGCCTGGGGCGCGGACGCACCATCACGGTCCGCTGGTCCGGGACACGCGATCCGGGTGACGCCGGGTCAGCGTCATCCCTGCTCAATGTCGTGGGCAGTGGCGAGTCCTTCTCCAGTTCGGGCCACCGATACCGGTACGGGTCGGTCGACATCACCGGGCTCAAGACCTCGAACGGTCGTCGCCTCTCCGTGGTCAACACCCTGCGCCTCGGCGATGAGTACCTCAAGGGCATCGCCGAGGTGAATCCCACCTGGCCCGACGCCGCGCTCCAGTCCCAGGCGATCGCTGCGCGGTCCTATGCACTCGCCCAGGTGGCACGCGGCCTCGATTCGGACTGCGGCTGCCACATGGATGACGGTGACGGGCCGAAGTACGACCAGACCTTCCGCGGCTGGCTGGCCGAGAGCCAGTACGGCGACCCGAATCGGTGGGCTGAGGCCGTCGATGCCACGCGCCCGAGCGCCACGACGGGCCTTGCAGCGACGTACAACGGCGCGCCGATCAACGCGTACTACACCGCTGCCACGGGAGGGCACACGCTTGCCGCTGCGGACGTGTGGGGGGGCGCCGACGTGCCGTGGGCGCACGGCGTCCCGGACGAGTGGAGCCTCCAGGCATCCGGCAATCCCTACCGATCCTGGACCGTTGTCCTCAGCCAGCAGCAGGTGTCGAACATCTTCGGGATGAGCGACATCATGAAGCTCACCTTGCTCAAGGACAAGGCAACCGGCGCAGCACGGGGTGTGCGAGCACGGTTACTGGACGGCCGCAAGGCCACCGTGTCGGCCCAGAAGCTCCGCTCGGCGATCGGCTACACGACGATGAAGTCGACGTTCATCACGTCCATCACCGATCAGGACGTCGCGGGCTCGACGCCGGTGCCGAAGGGTGGTGCGACTCTCGTGGCCAACCCGGCCGGCAACGTCGCGGACGGGACGATTGTCACGCTCTCGGGCGTGATCAAGAATCCACGGGCGGGACTCATCGTCCAGCGTCAGGTCAAGGTCAACGGCGGCGCGTGGCAGGACCGCAATACAGCGGTCCCGGACTCCGCCGGCAAGTTTGCCTTCGCGGTGCCCGTCGGTGGCCGCGGGACGACGTACACCTGGCGGGTCGTCATCATGGATGGCGGCACACCCGTGGCGAGCAGCCGCACGCGCGTCGCGACCGTCCTCTAACTGACGGTCATCGAGCGGCCGATTCGCCGCCGCGCGCGATGGGACATCACTGAGAGCAGCGACATACTCGACATGATCGAGCCCGCACTGGCAAATGAGCCGATGCTCAGGACGCTCGCGAAGGATCCAATCGACCCGATCGACAGCGCAGAGCCGACCGAGCCGATGCTGAGAACGGAGTTGCGCGAGCCGATGGACAGCAGCGAATTCGAGGAGCCGATGCTCCAGCGCGAGGTGGACTCGGGTGACTCGGACATGTGCCCATCATGCCGTGGGAGGCACGCCTTCTTCCGCAAGGATCCGGTCGACGCCTTCTGATGAGGATCCGGTGACGAGGACGGCACCGCTCTCGGCCATGAGGGCGCCGGCGAGCGCGACGATGTCGGCAAGCGGATCGGGCTCGAAGATGGCGAATCGTTGACCTGCGGCGATCCCACGGTGAGTGAGCGCTTGGCCAGCGGCGTGCATAACCTCGGACTGCGACATCTCGCCGTCCTCCGTGCGCACCAGCGTCAGCGTTTCCGCGGGCGGGGTGTGGGGCACGAAGATGTCCGGGTGGGCGCGCATCGCGACGGCTGCCTCCGTCACTCCGGCGGGTGCCCCGCCTGTCTCGGGCAGGCCGAAGGGCGCGAGGGAGACGATGACGTCCTCCGTGGCACGCCCTGCAAGGTGTGCGTGCGCGCGATCGAACACGCAGATGTCGCACTCCTCCGGCGGGGATGACGGGGCGAATACCGTCCCGGTCGCAGCACACGCACCGAGCCAGACGATGCGCTGCCAGTGGAGGGGAAGGTGCACGCCCACGACGTCTCCTGGTTGGGCGTCGAGCTCGTCACGCAGCAGGCCCGCCGTCTTGGCGATGGCATTGCCCAGACTCGCAGCAGAGAGCTCCATGCGCTCACCTGACCCGAGGTCGCGGTAGGTGAGCAGCGGTGAGGCGGGATCCGCCTTGATCCGAGCGAGGAGGGCGGCGTACGGCGTCATCGATCACACGCTAGTCGTAGGCTCAATAGGTGTTCACGATCACGGCCCCGGAGCAGGTATCGGGCCTGCCGTGGTGGCCTCTGGTCGTCCTCGTCGTCGCTCTGATCGCCTTCAATGTCATCAACAACCGCGTCGCGCCGCAGGGCCACTACCTCCTCTGGGCCTTCGGAGGTTCCTTCGGCGTACTCGCGATCGGCCTGCTTGATGGCAACAGTTGGACGGATATGGGCCTGGGCTGGGGCTACCTCGTACCGGGTTTCATCTGGGGCGTCGGCTGCATCATCGTCGTCACGACCGGCTACCTCGTGGCCGCGTCCTTTCGCAAGGGACGCAATGCCATGCACGATGAGCGGGTCGCCGAACTCAGTGGACCCCGACTCATGTTCCAGGCGCTCGTCGAGGTGCCCTTCGGCACGGTCCTGTTCGAGGAGATCGCCTTCCGCGCGGTGCTGTTCTCGATGCTGGCCCGCCGGTTCGGGATCGTCTGGGCGGTCGTCATCTCGGCCGTACTCTTCGGACTCTGGCACATCCTGCCCTCGATCGGCACGCACGAGCAGAGTGCGGCCCTCGGCTCAGTCGTTGGAGAAGGCAGGCGGGGCAACATTCTCGCCGTGGTGCTCTCCGTTATCACCACGACCATCGCCGGTGTGATCTTCGCTCTCCTGAGACTGCTCTCCGGCAGCGTTCTCGCGCCCATGGGCCTGCACTGGGCGACCAACGGCATGGGCTACTTCTTCTCCTGGACCATCATCCGGTGGCGTCGCCGCCGCACGTGACCGCGTGAATCTGAGAGGCTTCCACCATGGCGAGTCCTACACCCTCTGCTGCCGCCAAGGCACCGAAGAGGCCCGGGTTCTGGAGACGCATCACGACGCCGCCCCCCGATGCTGAATTGACGCCGGCGCAACGGTTCTACAACTCGATCTCCTCGATCCCGATGTTCATCGTGGCCATGGCCTGGCTGGTGTCGACGTTCTTCACGTGGGCGCCGTCCCTCCGCTCCGAATACCGGGCCGAGGGCCTGACGATCAGCGTCCTCACGTGGATGGTGTTCGCGGTCGACCTGACGATCCGCTTCATCCTCGACCCGAAGAAAAAGGACTTCATGAAGCGCAACTGGCCCTTCGCCGTTGCGCTCGCGTTCCCGCCTCTCCGCATCATCCTCGTCATCTCGGCCGTGATGAGGGTCGCGCGCGACCGCAATGCCCTGGCCAAGATCGTCGGCCTCTACGCGATCTACGGGGTCCTTACGGTGGTGATCTTCGGGGCGCTCTTCACGCTCATGTTCGAGATCAATGCACCCAACGCCAACATCACGTCGTACGGCGATGCCGTGTGGTGGGGCTTCGTCACGGTCACGACCGTCGGCTACGGGGACTTCACGCCGGTCACCGTCGGGGGCCGCGTCGTGGCGGTCCTCATCATGTTCACGGGAGCCGCAGCCGTGGGTGCTGTTACGGCTGCCGTTGCGAGCAGATTCATCAACACGGGATCGTCCTCGAGTGGTGATTCGTCACAGGAGTCACAGACGTCTCAGTCGCCCGTCGATACGCATCCGTCCCCTGCGATTGGCCCAACGCCCGCGAGCGAGGAGCTGCGCCTCGAGGATGTGATGGACCACCTCCGCGAGATGGAGCAGCAGATGCGCCGCATCGCCGACCGGCTCGGCGAGGCTCCCGCGACGCGCGGCACCGAGGGTGGATGACTTGACCCCTGCCACCTCCTACGATGACCAGACCACTCCGGGTGCGGCACTGCACCCTTCTTCCCCCGAAGGAGTCGTCGGCATGGACTCGGGCGCTGCACGCCTCGACCAGGACCAGGCAGCAGCGGCGCTGTCTGACCGGGACCGACGCATTCTGGAGTTCGAGCGGCAGTGGTGGAAGTACGCCGGCGCCAAGGAGCAGGCCATCCGCGACCTGTTCGACATGAGTTCCACCCGCTACTACCAGATCCTCAACGGCCTGATCGACACCCCGGAGGCACTCGCCTTCGACCCGATGCTCGTCAAGCGCCTGCGACGCATGCGCTCGGCCCGGCAGCGAGTCCGCTCCGCCCGCCGCCTGGGCATCGACCTCGACGCGCGCTAGGAACTCAGGTCACCTGACCTGGCGACGACCTCGCTCAGGGGCGGTCGCACGAGGACGTCCACCCATTCCTCCGTGAGGCTGACTCCGGCTGGCCCATAGGTGAATTGCGCAATCGAATCGCCCGGTCGCGACACAGCCCCGGCAGGGTCCAGTCGTTCGAGTGCCACGTGCCAGATCTCGGCCGACATGAGCCCGAGACGGACGTCGTCTTGATGTCGATGCAGGCGTTCACCGAGGTCGACCTGCGCGAGAGCGGCAAGGCCGTGCCGGGCGTATGTGTCCACCAGGATCGCGAACTCCACGCCGTAGCCACACGGAATCGGCAGGCTTTCGACGAGTGTGCGGCGCACGGCGTACTCACCAGCGAGCGGCTGTGCCATTCCGGCAAGCTCAGGCCAGTGGAGATTCAGCAGGGGCCGGGCAACCAATTCGGTGACACGCCCTCCGCCCATGGTGCGTTGACCTCTGTCCGTGACCAGTGGCCGGTCGTAGCACGCCTTGACCAACTGGATGCTCGGCTCGGCGAGCATCGGACCGAGGAGCGCAGGGATGTAGCCGGGGGTGAAGGACCGAAGGTCAGCATCGAGGAACACGACGATGTCCCCCTGGGTGGCGGCCAGCCCGCGCCACATGGCTTCGCCTTTGCCCGGGACGGTGGGCATCTGGGGAAGCACCTCGGTTGTCGCGACGACGCGGGCGCCTGCGTCGCGTGCGACTGAGGCGGTGTCGTCCGTGCTATCGGAGTCCACGACGACGAGTTCGTCCACCAGGTGTCTGGAGCCCGTCATGAGCCCCTGGCGGATCGCGCCGACGATGTCGCCGATCGTGTCCTGCTCGTCTCGCGCAGGGATGATCACGGTGACCCGCTGGTCGGCCTTGATTGCGAGCACCCGGTCCGGCGGCCAATCAGAGGCGGAGCTCGTTCGCTCCGTGAACCATGTCCGTGCCCTTGGGTGCATGCCCCTAGTCTGCCTGGCCTACCTGGACTGAGGCTTGCCCCAGGTCAGCCAGGCGCCCGACGCCAGTGCCAGCACAATGAGAACGGGAATCCCGATGACGAGGGCTGCGAACGTCGCGCCAGCGATGGAATCCCCCCTGCGCCTGCGGCGCTGAGGGTGAGGCTGAGGAGTACGCCGGCGCGATCCTCGTGGGCCTCTACCTCCTGCCGGTGATGACGAGCCCGCGCCCTCGGGAAGCGGCCTGGGCCCGCTGAGTGGTCACCGGCCAATCGGTCAGGGGTCGCATCATGCCCAACGGCGTACGCCGTCCCAATTTGCACTCTCGGATCGAGAGTGCTAAAAATGACTTAGCACTCGAGCAGTCTGAGTGACAGAACCTGGCCGGTGAGGCTCCGCCCGATGCGGGGTCGTCCGTCGCGGGCATCGGCCGCGAAGGAGGGGATTCCCCCTCACGTCGTTCCCGGGAGGAACTCCACCCCATGGCAAAGATCATCGCATTCGATGAGGAGGCCCGTCGGTCGCTCGAGCGTGGCATGAACGTGCTCGCCGATGCCGTCAAGGTCACCCTCGGCCCCAAGGGCCGCAATGTCGTTCTCGAGAAGAAGTGGGGAGCCCCCACGATCACCAACGATGGCGTGTCCATCGCCAAGGAGATCGAGCTCGAGGATCCCTACGAGAAGATCGGCGCAGAGCTGGTCAAGGAGGTCGCGAAGAAGACCGACGACGTCGCCGGTGACGGCACGACGACGGCCACCGTCCTCGCCCAGGCCCTGGTCAAGGAAGGCCTGCGCAACGTCGCCGCCGGCGCCAACCCGATGTCCTTGAAGAAGGGCATCGAGAAGGCCGTCGACGTCGTCAGCCAGCAGCTGCTCGACATGGCCAAGGACGTCGAGACCAAGGAGCAGATCGCTTCGACCGCCGCGATTTCCGCGGGCGGTGACATGGAGGTCGGCGAGCTCATCGCCGAGGCCATGGACAAGGTCGGCAAGGAAGGCGTCATCACCGTCGAGGAGAGCAACACCTTCGGCCTGGAGCTCGAGCTCACCGAGGGCATGCGCTTCGACAAGGGCTACATCTCGCCGTACTTCGTCACCGACCCCGAGCGCATGGAGGCGGTCCTCGAGGATCCCTACCTGCTCATCGTCAACTCCAAGATCTCGTCCGTGAAGGACCTGCT
>Ga0129336_10000530_pt1 | contig 22270 bp, 22 predicted proteins | sample CPB6_02_DNA_FD_96878 | JGI IMG/M metagenome (GOLD analysis project Ga0129336, IMG submission 96878) | Freshwater to marine salinity gradient microbial communities from Chesapeake Bay, USA - CPBay_Sum_0.6_0.2_DNA | ecosystem: Environmental > Aquatic > Marine > Coastal | place: USA: Chesapeake... | reverse complement strand
GAATTCATTAAAGGCCTACCAAATTTAAAAAGAATGGAAAATAAAAAGATAGCTTTTAAAAGTGACATTAAAAATATGGTGCTAATATCATTTGTTGAAGCTCCAAGCGCTGGGATCAATATTAAGATTGGAATAACTGCTATATCTTGAAAGAGTAAAATACCAATGGCCAATCGACCATGTCTTGAATTTAAATCAACGCGCTCCATGAGTATTTTTGAAACAATAGCTGTTGATGACATCGTAAATGCACTTCCAATTACGAATGCTGAAGTTAAATGAAGTCCCAGCCACCATGCAACACTTATAGAAGCAAATAAAGTAATGAGTACCTGTGCCCCGCCTAAACCGAAAAGGATATACCTCATGGAGTAAAGCTTAGGTAAACTAAATTCAAGTCCAATACTGAACATCAAAAACACAATACCAAATTCAGCAAAATGCCGCCCAGACTCGGAATCAGGCAATACACCGATTAAATGAGGTCCTAAAATTAAACCTACAATAAAATAGGCAATCATTGCAGGTAATTTTAAATATCGAAATAATCCAACTAGTAAAACTGAGCTTACTAGCAAAATAAGAACTAAAGGTAGAGTGTCAAACATTCATTTATCCAAGATTAATCAATAATTTTTAGGTTTAATGCACATATAAACCCTTTTACATGAGTATCTATTACCCTCTACAATATATGTATGACAAAGACATCATCAAAAAATACACTCGAACGCGCTCGTCAAGTCCTTGAAATTGAAGCACAAGAAATATCATCTTTAGCAAATAGGCTTGATGATCATTTCGTCAATGCTGTTCAGCTCATTTTACATTGCGATGGGAGAGTTGTGGTAAGTGGGATGGGCAAATCAGGGCATATTGGAAGAAAATTAGCATCTACTTTCGCAAGCACAGGCACTCCTAGCTTCTTTATGCATCCTGCAGAAGCTAGTCATGGGGATCTAGGAATGATTACACCTAATGATGTGGTCATTTTTCTATCAAATTCTGGTAAAAGTGATGAGCTCATATCCATTCTTCCTGTGATCAAAAGAATTGGTGCAAAAATTATCTCAATTACAGGTAATAGTAATTCCGAGCTTGCAAGAGAATCTGAGATTCATCTAAGTGCACAGGTATCTCAAGAAGCTTGCCCTTTAGGACTATCTCCCACAGCTAGCTCTACAGCATCGCTTGCTTTGGGTGATGCGTTGGCTATATGTGTCCTTGATCAAAGAGCATTTACAGCTGAAGATTTTGCTCGATCACATCCAGGTGGCAGCCTAGGCAAAAGACAAGTTGTTCGAGTACGCGACATAATGCGAAAAGCTGATCAGGTACCTTCGATTGATGAGCACGCATTAATTTCTGATGCGATCCTTGAAATATCTCTGAAAGGATTAGGTTTTACAGCAATCGTGGACAAAGAATCTAGACCTATTGGTATGTTTACTGACGGAGATTTAAGAAGACAGCTTTCTAAAAAAATAAATTACGAAAAACAGTCCGTCAAAGAAATTATGAATAAAAATCCAAAAACAATATTTGATGATCAAATTATTATTGATGCGATTAATCTTATGGAGAGTAATAAAATTAATGGGATACTTGTTATAAATAGAGAGTTTAAATTAGTAGGCGCTTTTAATATGCATGATCTTTTTAAAGCGAAAGTGATTTAATGGATTCTAATCTCAAGACTCGCGCCCAAAAAATTAAACTTGTTATTTTTGATGTTGATGGTGTCATGACAGATGGCTCACTCTTTATTGGAGATGATGGCCAAGAATATAAAATGTTCAATACGCAAGATGGCTTAGGCATGCGATTACTTAAAAAAAGCGGGGTTAAACTCGCGATTATTACTGGTCGCAATTCCAATAGCGTTCTTATTCGTGCCGAGAACTTAGAAATCGATTACTTTTATCAAGGTATTTCAGATAAAAAAGAAGCATTTTCTGATCTCATTAAAAAAACAGGATTAAAAGCGGAAGAATGTGCATTTATGGGGGATGATATTGTAGATTTACCTCCCATGTTGCAATCGGGTCTCGCTATTACCGTTCCAGCAGGTCACGATGAAGTTAAAAAGATTGCACATTTTATTACAGCAAAAATTGCTGGCTATGGCGCCGTTCGAGAAGCTTGTGATTTTATTATGAAAGCACAAGGCACTTACGACTCAGTCATTGCGCCTTACTTTAAATGATCAATCGCTTCTCTGTTTTATTCCCCATTTTCTTCGCTGCAATCTTGGCATTTATTTCTTACTGGGTTCAAGTTTCCGTTGAAAATGAAAGCGAAAAAAGAGTAAACAAATTGAGTAATAGCCCTGATTATTTTTTAACTAACTTTAAAACAATACAAACCGAGTCTGACGGCTCTATTCGTTTTATTTTGTCAGCGAATGAAATGACACACTTTGTCCAAGACGATACAACTCGTTTAAAAAAACCACTTTTTATTAAATACAAAAACAATCTGCCTAGCTCACAAATTGAGGGTGGTTCTGGCTTTATTTCGACTAATGGTGAAGAAGTACAAATTATTGATAATGTAAAAGTAGCTCGTCTCGAAACAGAAACAAAACCAAAAATGGAGCTTTTTACAGACCAATTAACCGTATTGCCTCACAAAGACCAAGCATTTACAAAAAGACCTGTTCGCATTACTCAAGAGCCCAAAACTGTCGTCAATGCGATTGGTATGAAATATGATAAGAAAAATGGAATAATCACCTTGTTAGAAAAAGTTCGTGTGCATTATGAAAAGCCGGTAAAGAAAATAAATTCAAACGCTCGTCCTATTACTCAAAATAAGAATTTGAAGAAATAATGCTCTCAATATTTTTTAAAAGATCACTACTAAAATTTATATTTATTTCGTTATGCTTTTTAAGCATAAGCTCGTCATACGTCTTTGCTGAAAAAGCTGATCGAGATAAGCCTATCGAACTTGAGTCTGACAAAATGACATCAGACGATTCAAAGAATACAAGTGTATATTCTGGTAATGTCATACTGACACAAGGCACACTACTCATTAAAGCTGACGAACTTTCTGTTCGAGAAGATAATCAAGGTTTTCAACATAGCACAAGTATTGGGAATCCCACGACCTTCAAACAAAAAAGAGAGGGTAGAAATGAATATATTGAAGGGGGTGCGCAGAGAATCGAGTATGACGGACGTATGGATAAAGTTCATTTATATAGTAAAGCATGGGTAAAAAAAGGTGAGGATGTCGTTTATGGTGATTACATTATGTACGACGCAAATGCTGAATTTGCAAAAGCAATGTCCGGTAATACTAAAAATAAAGCGGGAGAAACTGTCCCTGGTAGCAGAACCCGAGCAATTATTCAGCCAAAGAAAAAACCACAGGAATAGCGATTTAATATGAGCGAATTAGTTATTGAAAACCTTAAAAAAACCTTTAAAAAAAGAACTGTTGTTCAAGATGTATCTTTAACTATTAAGAGCGGTGAAATTGTCGGATTACTTGGCCCTAATGGCGCTGGAAAAACAACAAGTTTTTATATGATTGTAGGACTTATTCCAGCTGATCAGGGGCGGATCTCATTAGACAATGTCAACTTATCCAAAATGCCAATTCATAGACGAGCAAAATTAGGTCTATCTTATCTACCCCAAGAGTCTTCGATCTTTAGAAAAATGACAGTAGCTGAAAATATTTTAGCTATTTTAGAATTACAAGAGTTAACTCATGAACAGATGAACAAGAGACTTGAAGAGCTTCTACAGGAATTAGGTATTACTCACATTAGAAATAATTCTGCAATCAGTCTTTCTGGTGGTGAAAGACGTCGTGTTGAAATTGCGAGATGTCTTGCTTCAAATCCAACCTTCATCTTGCTGGATGAGCCTTTCGCAGGAATTGATCCTATTGCGGTGATTGATATTCAAAAAATTATCAAATATCTTGCTCAGCAAAAAATTGGCATTCTTATCACAGATCATAACGTTCGTGAAACATTAGGTATTTGTGATCGTGCGTATATTGTAAATCAAGGAAAAATTCTCGCATCAGGCTTACCTAAAGCTCTTGCTAATGATCAAAATGTTAAAGATGTTTATTTAGGTAAAGACTTTTATCTATAACTATTTAAATTAGCGCTATTTAAGCTATGAAACAAAATCTTCAATTTAAAGCATCCCAGCATTTATCCCTTACTCCACAGCTCCAGCAATCTATTAAACTTTTACAAATGTCTTCGGTTGAACTTAACCAAGAACTTGAAATTTTAATACAGCAAAATCCTTTGATTGAAATGATTGAGGAAGAGGATGAAGAAGAAAATAAAAATACCATTCTAATTTCTCAAGAAGAAACTTCATTTGAAATTTCAAATCATCAAGAACATCAAGAAGTTTCTTATGAGCATGAATTTAATTGGGATGACGAATATACAAAAGATAATTATGCTGAATCGACTGATTATCAAGAACCTGCATCACAAACATTAAAACAATACCTTGAAGATATTTTTCATTTAATTCCGATTAATGAAAAAGATCAGGCCATTATTTCTCTTTTAATAGATTCAATTAATGAAGATGGTTATCTAGAGGAACCACTTGATTACTTTTTAGCAAGCATTCCAAAAGAATATGAAGTAAGTATTCAAGAAATAGAGTCTTTACTAAAACTTCTTCAAAAACAAGCGCCTCCTGGAATTGGCGCAAGAGATCTCATAGAATGCCTGATACTTCAACTCGAAAGCAAAGAAGAATCTCCGATTCATTTGCTTTCTATTAAAGTAATCAAGAGTCATCTAAATCTTTTGGCTTCTCGAGACTTTGTTAGACTTAAAAAAATACTAGGATGTGAAGATGAAGTATTAAGAGACGTTCAGAAAATAATTAAAAGCCTTAATCCAAAACCTGGAAATATATTTTCCACTATTGAAAGCCATCATTTCATTCAACATGAAGTTAATGTCAAAAAAGTGAGGGCTAAGTGGCAAGTTTCATTGAATGAGCAAGCAATTCCAAAGCTTCGCTTAAATCATATTTATCGAGATTTAATAAAAAACTCACAAAATGACATGCCCCATCATTTATCTAGTCAGATACAGGAGGCTAAGTGGATTGTGAAAAATATACAACAACGCTTTATCACAATCCTGAAAGTCTCCGAGGCAATCATGAGGCATCAAAAAGACTTTTTAGATTATGGCGAGTCTATGATGAAACCGCTCGTTTTAAGAGAAATTGCTGAAGAAGTCGGCCTTCATGAATCCACAATATCGCGCGTCACATCAAATAAATATATTAATACACCTCGGGGTATTTACGAATTGAAATTTTTTTTCGGTAGCTCGATTGATAGCACATCAGGCAATGAACTTGCATCTACCGCAATTAGGGCTAAAATTAAAGAAGTCATTAAACAAGAAGATCCAAAAAAACCACTTTCAGATAATGAAATTGTCTTATTATTGAAGAGTCAAGATATTAATATCGCTCGCAGAACCGTGGCAAAATACAGAGAAATACTAAATATTGCTCCAACCAATCTTAGAAAAATTTTATAACCCTAACCTTAAGGAAATGTCATGAATATTCATTTAACTGGCCATCACTTAGAAATTACTCCGTCATTAAAGGAATATATTCAAACTAAATTAGCTAAGATTTTTCATCATTTCGATCATGTCATTGATGCAAAAGTAACTCTCACTGTTAGTAAGTTAGAGCATATTGCTGAAGCGACTATTCACTTACCTAAGAGTGATATCCACGCTGAGTGCAGAGGTGAAAGTATGTATAGTGCTATTGATTTACTCTCAGACAAACTAGATCGTCAAGTCATTAAATATAAAGAAGTTCATAAAGACCATCACCGAGTTCAAGGCGGTTTAAAACATCAACCGATTGAATAATGTATTTATCAAAAATCTTTAATTTAATTTCATTAAAATCCAAAGGCCCTGAAGCTATAAACCATACACACGGTGTATTTGTTAAGATAAAAGGTAGAGGTGTTTTAATTATTGGGAAGTCAGGTATCGGAAAAAGCGAGGTAGCACTTGATTTGATTAGTAGAGGGCACAAACTTATTGCCGATGATAGTGTGTCATTTTATAAAAATGATCAAAATGCAATTATAGGGGAAGCGCCATCACTCTTAAAAAATTTAATGGAAGTTCGTGGTCTAGGAATTATTGATATTAAAAAATTATTTGGTCGCAAAAGTGTATGTTCAGAAGAAAAACTTTTCTTAGTAATTGAATTAAAAATATTTCGAAAAAAATTTGCTTATTCAAGACTAGAAATGACTATAAATTCTTTTAGTCTTTTTGATATTAATATTCCTAAAATTGAAATCCCTATGAATCAAACAAGACACATAAGCCTCTTGATTGAAACCGCGGTTAAAAATTACATATCGCTTAAGAATGGATCTAACACCACAAATCATCTATCACAGAAGCTTAATCTGCAAATAAGTTTGGGCCATTAATTATGGAAGTTATTATTATTTCAGGACTATCGGGCTCAGGCAAAAGTATTGCCCTAAATGCTCTAGAAGATAACGACTTTTATTGCATTGATAACCTGCCGGTCACACTTTTATCGAATATCTCCCAGCATCTTAATCACGAGCATCAGGATAAGGTTGCAATTAGCGTTGATATCAGAAGTATCGATATTGAAAAATTACCCTTCGTTATTAAAGAAATTGAATCTTTATCGATCAAAACGAAACTTATTTACCTAGAATCATCAACTGAGTCCATCGTAAGACGATTTGGTGAAACTAGACGAAGGCATCCGCTCGCTAACGAAAAGCTATCCCTTTCTGAAACCATAGAGAAAGAGCGGTCTATGCTAGCGCCTTTGGCAGAAATTGGTTACAAAATTGACACTAGCAGTATGTCAGTTAATGCATTAAAAAAAGCATTGAGTGAATTGATTGAACTAAAAGATAATCATCTTGCTTTGCAATTCAGTTCGTTCGGATATAAATTTGGTATCCCACTTGATGCAGATTTTATCTTTGATGTCCGCTGCCTTCCAAATCCTCACTATGAAACTAATCTGAAAAATTTAACTGGCTTAGATAAACCGGTTGCAGATTTTTTTAAAAGCTATGATGAGGTGAATAAAATGTATCATGATATCAATCATTTTGTAAGTGAGTGGCTAAGTGCTTTTAAAAAAGATCAAAGACATTCGCTGCATATTGCAATTGGTTGTACGGGTGGTAAACATCGCTCAGTTTACATTGCAAATAAATTATTCTCTAACTTCTTTAACCCAAAATCTCAAGTAATTATTCGCCACAGAGATATTAACCATTAAGACAATTATGATTGGCATACTTCTTATCACACATGGCGAACTTGGAAAATCTCTCATTGAGTGTGCGACACATGTTCTCGGAGATAAGCCAAATTTCTTAGACTCTCTAACGATTGAAAATGATTGTGCCCATGAAAATATGGTTAATGTGATTTCAAAAAAAATTGATCTATTAGATCAAGGTGATGGTGTTTTGATTCTCACAGATATTTTTGGAGCAACACCTTGTAACATCATTACTAAAATAATTGAGCCAGGAAAAGTGAATGCAATTGCAGGTGTTAACTTATCAATGCTCATTAGAAGTATTAGCTATCGACATGAGCCTTTTGATTCCCTTATTGCTAAAGCAATTGAAGGCGCTCAAGATGGCATTATTCATATTCAATCCAATCAATCATGCTAACATTTTCTATTAAAATTATTAATAAACTCGGTTTGCACGCCAGAGCTTCTGCAAAGCTAACTCAAGTTGCTAATCAATTTAAAGCTGATGTATGGATTGAAAAAAATAATAAAAAAGTAAATGCAAAAAGTATTATGGGCGTAATGATGCTAGCAGCTAGTCAAGGCTCAGATGTCATAATCACAACTGAAGGCTCAGATGAACAAGAAGCTTTAAATACTATTGTTGATCTAATTAATGATTACTTTGGTGAAGGTGAATAAGGCGATATGACTCCATTTAGCCTTCACGGAATTGGCGTATCCAATGGCATTGCAATAGGGAGAGCGCATTTAATCTCTAACGCACTCCTTGAGGTCGTTCAATACGATATTGATATAAAAAATATTCCTCATGAAATTAGAAGATTTGAGGATGCTATTAATACCGTCAGAATTGAGCTTAATAAAATAAAATCTCAACTCCCTTCAGACTCGCCCGGAGAGTTAGGAGCATTTATTGATACACACATAATGATACTTAATGACAAATCATTATCGATATTACCGAAATCAATTATTGAAAATGAAAAATGCAATGCGGAATGGGCAATCAAAAAACAAATGGATAGTGTTGTAAATCAGTTCGATCAAATCGAAGATCAATATCTTAGAGAAAGAAAGCAAGACGTTATACAGGTCGTTGAAAGGGTTATTAAAATACTTTTAGGTCACTCAAACCAAATCGCTGTAAAAAATAAAGAAAAATTAACAATTTTAGTGGCTCATGATATTTCTCCGGCAGACGCTCTTCATTTTAAGAATCATAAATATGCAGCCTTCATTACGGATGGGGGTGGCGTTACTTCTCATACTGCGATTTTATCGCGAAGTTTAAATATTCCTTCAATCGTAGCATTGCAAAATGCCAGAGCCTTAATACGCGATAACGATTTGATTATTGTCGATGGAACTGAAGGCGTTGTGATCGTCAATCCAACCGAAGAAATTCAAAAACATTACACTAAAATTCAGGATTCATGGGATAACGAACAAGAAAAACTTCAGCGTATCAAATCGAAAAAATCAATCACAAAAGATGGTGCCACAATTCATCTTTTTGCAAATATTGAAGTTCCAAATGACATCATTTCAGTTAATGCCTCTGGTGCTAGTGGCATTGGTTTATTCAGAACAGAATTTTTATTTATGAATCGGCAGGATATGCCTGATGAGGAAGAGCAATTCCAAGCTTATAAGAAAGTTGCTGAAGCGATGGGTAAAAGACCTGTCACTATTCGTACCCTAGATTCAGGTGCTGACAAGCAAACAGCTTTAGACAATAAAAAAATAAGTCCTAATCCAGCTCTAGGATTAAGAGCAATTCGATTGTGCTTATCTGAACCTAAGGTTTTTATGACCCAACTTCGAGCTATTTTAAGAGCCTCCCAGTTTGGTAATATTAAAATTCTTTTCCCTATGTTAAGCAGCATTAACGAGCTTCGACAAACCAAACTTATTTTAGAGAGGGCGAAGGCAAGTTTAAGAAAAGAAAAAATAAAATTTAATGAGAATATTCTTATTGGCGGCATGATTGAAATACCAGCTGCTGCAATCAGTGCAGATATTTTTGCTCAAGAACTAGACTTTTTATCAATCGGCACAAATGATTTAATTCAATACGCACTAGCAATTGATCGTACGGATGACGCAGTATCTCATTTATATAATCCACTTCATCCTGCAGTCTTGAAATTAATTGCTCTTACAATAAAGTCGGCGCATAAATTTAAAAAATCTATCGCTATTTGTGGAGAAATGGCAGGAGAGCCGAAACTCACTAAATTATTGATTGCTATGGGTGTTGAACAATTATCTATGCATCCATCACATATTCTAAGTGTCAAACAACAAGTTTTGAGTAGCTCAATCAAAAATATGAAGGCTTCTGTTCTCAAGTTACTTAACTTAAATGAAGTTGATAAAATTGAAACTTTACTAAAAAAGATTAATCAATCTGTCTAGATCACAACTTTTTAACAATGATGAATAACCCTGTCTTAAATCGTAAAAGCCTTCCACTATTTGATCAAATCGAACCTGATCATATTTCTCCAGCCATAGAAAGTATGCTTAAAGAGGCTAACGCACTAATTGAATCCCTTAAAAAAATGAGCTCAACTGTTTCATGGGAAAATTTTGTAGAGCCTATCGAAATTATTAGTGAAAAAATTTCTAGGGCTTGGGGCCAAATTGAGCACCTTAATGCAGTTGTAAACTCCGATAATTTAAGAAAAGCCTATAACGATAACCTTATTAAATTAACTGACTTTTATACAAATCTTTCTCAAGATGAATCACTTTACAAGAAATATCAATCCCTTAAGGATAGTGAAGCTTTCAAATCCCTCACATCATCTCAAAAGCGTATTGTTGATAATGTATTACGGGATTTTAAATTAGGTGGTGCGGAACTTAATGAAACAGATAAGAAAAAATTTAAGACTATTCAAGAAAAGCTTGCAAAACTTTCAACTCAATTCGAAGAAAATATTCTAGACGCCACTAACGAATTTTCCATTTTTGTAGATCATCTTGATGAGCTTGCAGGTATTCCTGAAGAAAATATTAAAAAAGCTTATGCTGAAGCTAAGGAAGATAAAAAAGAAGGCTATAAATTCACTCTTCACTTCCCATCTTATTTGCCTGTGATGCAGTATGCTGACAGTAGGTCCTTACGCGAAAAACTATATCATGCTTATGCCACCCGGGCGTCTGAACTTGTATCCGCTAGGTTTGATAATACAAAACTTATAGAAGAGATACTCGCGCTTCGTTATGAATCTTCAAAACTCCTTGGCTTTAAAAATTTCACAGAAATGTCACTTGTTACAAAAATGGCAAAATCAAGTGAAGAAGTTGTAAGTTTTCTTATGGATTTAGCGAATAAAGCAAAGCCTTTCGCTCTAAAGGACATGGATGAACTTAAGTCTTTTTCCAAAACCTTAAATATAGAAAAATTAGAGGCTTGGGATATTGCTTATGTATCTGAAAAACTGCGCCAAGCCAAATATAGCTTTTCAGAAAATGAGGTTAAACAATATTTCCCTGAGCATCGTGTTTTGAAAGGCTTGTTTAAGGTAGTTGAAACTATCTTTAATTTAAAGATCATCAAATCAGATGCTCCTACTTGGCATAAAGATGTAAGTTTTTATTCAATAAAAAATGAAAATGATGAATTGATAGGTCAATTTTATTTCGATTTGTATGCGCGCAATCACAAGCGTGGTGGTGCATGGATGGATGAAGCTATATCTCGATATAAAAACTCTCTGGAATCATCCCATCCAGTCGCTTTTCTGACATGTAATTTTTCATCTCCTTCTGATAAGAATCCAGCTTTATTTTCTCATGACGATGTCATTACTCTTTTCCATGAATTCGGTCATGGACTGCATCATATGTTAACTAGGGTTGATGACTATAGCATTTCTGGCATTAAAGGCGTTGAATGGGATGCTGTTGAATTGCCTAGTCAATTTATGGAAAATTTTTGCTGGGAATGGGATGTAGTAAAACATATGACCGAACATGTTGATAATAAGAATCCTTTGCCTAAAACTTTGTTTGACAAAATGATCGAGGCAAAAAATTTCCAATCAGGTATGCAAACTTTAAGGCAAATTGAGTTTTCTCTGTTTGATATAAGATTGCATACCGAATATAGCGATCAAAATAAAATCAACCCTTTAGAACTTCTTGAAACTATTCGTGATGAAATCGCCGTTGTAAGGCCGCCTTCTTGGAATCGGTTTCCTAATAGTTTTTCTCATATTTTTGCTGGTGGATATGCAGCGGGCTATTACAGCTATAAATGGGCTGAAGTTTTAGCTGCTGATGCTTTCAGTTTATTTGAGGAAGAAGGAATTCTATCAAGTCATGCCGGCCAAAAATTTCAAGATGAAATTTTATCAAAAGGTGGGTCTAGACCAGCCATGGATTCATTTATAGCTTTCCGCGGTCGAGAACCTTCTGTAGACGCTTTACTCAGACATAATGGCATGGCTTAAGCTTTATGAAGCTTGCCACATGGAACGTAAATTCTCTTACTGTAAGACTAAGCCAAGTTGAAGAGTGGATTAAAAATGCAAAGCCCGATCTTCTTTTGCTTCAAGAAACAAAACAAGAAAATATTAAATTTCCCTATGACTCAATAAAGGCTCTAGGTTATAACTCCATCCACAATGGACAAAAAACTTATAATGGCGTCGCAATTATAAGTAAATATGAGCTTCTTGATATTCAAAATAATATTCCTGGCCTGGAAGATGAGCAAAAAAGAATGATTGCAGCAACCATAAATACAAATTATGGGAAGATCAGGGTTGTTTGTATTTATGTTCCTAATGGTCAATCTGTCGATTCTGATAAATACCTTTATAAACTTAACTGGTTGAAACATTTCACTTTATGGCTCAAAAATGAAATGCTGTCTCATCCAGATATTGTTATTGCTGGCGACTTTAATATTGCACCTCAAGATATAGATTGCCATGACCCAGAAGCTTGGAAGAATAGTGTTCTTGTTAGCAAGAAGGAAAGAGAAGCATTTCAAAAAATTATTGATTTAGGATTTTCGGATAGTTTTAGAATCATGAATCCGACTGAGATTCAATATAGCTGGTGGGATTATCGTATGGCTGGCTTCAGAAGAAATCATGGCATGCGAATTGATCACATACTTACAAATAAAAATCTATTAGATAAGATAAAAATGTCTGTTATTGATAAAGAGCCTAGAAAAGCAGACCGCCCATCTGATCATACACCTGTCATCATCGAAATTTAATTTACTTTACCTTGATTCCAAGCTGTTTTAGCTTTCTGTATAGGTGAGTTCTTTCAACGCCAGACAATTCAGAAAGTTTCGCCATACTCTGGTCATCTTGATTTAAATGATGTTTGAAATACATTTTTTCAAACTCATCCCTCGCATCTCTTAATGGCTTATTAAAAATATCATCAAAACTATGATCTTTATTATCTTTACTCTTTTTAGAAGACTTACTTTTATGATGTAATAAATTAAATTGACTTGAAACGCGCTTAACATCATCTACAGTAATTTTTTCAAGTAAGCTAGTTTGCATTAAATTAAACACAAAGTTTTCTAGCTCTTCTATATCGCCTATCCAATTCATAGCGCGCATCGCATTTAATGCAGCAACATCGAAAACCTTATAATCAGATTTATCAGATTTTGCTAAATACATTGTCAAAATAGATGACGCCAGCTCTGGAATATCTTCTTTATGCTCATTAATTGAAGGAAGCAATAACGAGCCGGGTAACAATTCATTTAAAATACGCTCATCGAAATCAACTTCATTTGCTTGAACAAGAGACTTTGAAGTAGCACAAATAATTCTTACATCATAATTATTAGCCTTACTAATTAGTAAATTTAAACCTTTTTGCTGAGATTTAGTTAAATGGGAAATTTCATTTATAAAGATAGATCCGCCTCTATGTTGATCTAGAAGATCAGAAGGTGCATTTGAAATGACCTCAAAGTCTTTAACATCAATCCATGGTTGATTTTTTGGATGAATATATTGTGCACAAATTTTGGCGCAGCCACCCTGCGGGCCGACGAAAAGAAGCGGTGTCTTTAGAGAGATTATTTTATCAAGTCTTTTTTTAAGATCCTGTATAACCTGGCTTTTTCCAATATTTAGTAAATTAATTTCTATTTTTGGAAGGTTGTTCGCATGTTTGAGCGCTTCGTTTACAGTTTTTAAAAGCTTCTGAAGTGTAATAGGCTTTTCAAGAAAATCAAAAGCACCAATTTTAGTTGCTTCTAAGGCGGTATCAATCGTTCCGTGGCCTGACATCATTACAACTGGACTTACAAGAAATTTCTCATTGACCCATTCCTTAAGAAGCGTAATGCCATCGCAGTCAGGCATCCATATATCTAATAAAATCAAATCAGGTAATTTATTTTTCTTAAGCTCCCGAGCCTCAGTAGCATTCTCAGCTACAAAAATTTCAAAACCCTCATCGACAAGAATATCTCTGAGTAATTCTCTTATGCCCAATTCATCATCAACTACCAGTATTTTTTTTGCGCTCATGATTATTTGCTTTTATTTATGGGTAGCTGAATGTTAATAACGGCACCGCCACTTTTTATATTTTCGATAGTGATGACACCATCATGCTCTTCAATAATTTTTTTTACAATAGCCAAGCCTAATCCTGTTCCGTGCGACTTCGTTGTAACATAGGGCTCAAATGCTTTTTTTAAAATATCAATTGAAAATCCTGGGCCATTATCCTCAATAGATAACGCAATATAATTTTTTAGCTTATTTGTATTAATTTGAATAGTTGGTTTTTTTGTAATGTTTGTCATAGCATCTTGAGCATTTTGAATGAGATTGATAAGCACTTGTCTCATCATATTTATATCTACTTTTATATCAGGTAAATCTTTTGCGAGCTTTGTTGATATTTTAATTCCTGAATTTTCGAATAAATGACATATTTCTTTAATAAATTTATTTATGTCCGTTAACTCCAGATTCAATTTAGGTGCACGCGCATATTCACTAAATTCATTCACCATAGTTTTCATCGCATCGACCTGATTTACAATGGTTGCAACAGCTTTATTTAGAACATCTGTGTCGTCTTTATTTAACTTAGCCTCTAATTTATGCTTAATTCTTTCTGCTGAAAGCTGAATAGGTGTAAGTGGATTTTTAATTTCATGAGCAAGTCTTCTTGCTACTTCTGACCATGCTGCGTCTCTTTGAGCCTGAATCATCATAGTAATATCATCTATCATTAAAACATAGTTATTAATTTTATTTTGAGGTAATGGAGTAATTTGAAGCAATAGGACTTGGTTGCTTTTCTCATATTTAATTTCAAATTGCTTTATGATCTCCGCTTGTTTTTGCTTGCCAGGGGCATTAATCTCTTCTTTGATGCTTACAACAAAATCTTTTAAATATTTATTCTTTGTATAAATTGAAGTTAGCAATTTATCTTTATTTTTTGATAGATCAACATGCAATATTTTAGATGCAGCAATATTGAATGATTTAATCTCCATAGCATCATTGATAACGATCACACCTGAAGATAAATGAGCTAATACTGTTTCAAGATATGATCTAGCAGATTCAAGTCTTATTTGATTATTTTCTGATGTTTGGGTGGCATGGTCTAGCTGCCTTGTCATGCTGTTAAATGATCTCACTAAAACACCTAATTCATCCTTACCTTTTTCAGGCAGCATCGTCTTAAAATTACCTTTTGCAATTTTTTTTGTACCGTCTGCAAGCAAAGCAAGTGGTTCCGATAATTTTCTGCTAAGTAAAAATCCAATAGCTACAGCAGTTAATATCGCAAGCATAAGTACTAGTGTTAAGGTTATTGAAAAAATTACTTTTAAAGAATCTCGACTATAGGAAAGTTTTTGGTAATCTTGGAATACTGCTTGTACTGATTCAGCTACTGTTGATAGTGAGTCTGGGACAGGCTGCAAAATTTGCAAGATTAATCTCTCATTAGAAACCGCTGTTCCATCAATCGGGGCCAACACACGCAAATAAAGGCCTTTATTTGTAATCGGTTCTATTTTTCCGTATATTTTATTGTCTGCTTGTTTTAATTGAATTAAGGTTGGCAATGCAGGTAAAAATGATTCTGGATCATTACTAGATACAGCAATAATTTTTCCTTGGTCAGAAATGATTGTGGCATCTTGTACACCAGATTTTTCTCTAAGATCACTCAGTGCACCATATTGTGATGTTGTAGGCATCGAGGATAGCGTAAGCGCCATGCGCTCAGCCTTTAATTCTAAGTCGGTCAACATAATATCTAATGCTTTTTGACCTAACTTTAAACCTCCATCTAAAGCTGATTCAACTTTAACGTTAAACCACGATTCGATTGAACGTGTCAGAAAATTTACAGAAACTAAATATACAATTAAACCTGGTATAACTGCCATGAGCGAAAAGGAAATAACAAGGCGCATAGACAAACGACTGCCTATTACGTCTTTTTTGATATTTCCGAATAGTTTCTTAATCTGATTTGCAATGATTGCAATCAGGCTCAAAATAAAGAAAATGCTTAATACAAGTACAATAGTGTAAGAGTTTCCTGAAATAAACTCTGAGCTTGAACTTGCTTTTGATAAAAGAAATAAAAGGACTGAACCGATTAAGCTAGCAATGGCTATTAAATATCTCATTTATTATTTACAAAAGTCCACTGAAATTGTTTAGAAACTAATTGCCATTCTTGATTACTTGTTATATCAACTTGTAATTGTTTTGGTAATTTGGTTTGATCTAACTTCACTTGAAGATAGGCTAAATATTTATCAGTATCATCAATTTGAGATTTATCAAAAATACGCCAATTTTTTATTTTTTTTAGTTCATTTTTTGCTTGAGTTAAATTATCAAACGCAACAAGGCGATTTTCTGATTCTGCTAGAATGAATTGCTTAGATAACGCATGGTAACTCAATACTATTTCTTTTGTTTTTTTAGCAACCTCTTCATCAAACCAATATTTTCTAGGTTTTTTTAATTCAAATTCAATAACAAAATTAATCGGGATACCTTTTCTAATTGCTTCATCCAAGTCGTCATTGAAAGATAATTCAAGATCAGCGTTTAAAAAATATGCTTCAAATTGATTATTAATTTCGGCAGTTTTAATAATCAAACTATTATCAGCCGCAATAATGGACGAAGAAAAAAACAAGCTCATCAATAGAGCAAAAAAGATATTTAGTTTAATTTTTTTCAAATAATGCATAATAAAATCCATCATGATTTTCATTCGGTATTAATTGATTTTCATATTTGCTATATTTCGAGTCGACTGACCATTTTACTTCTTTTGCATCACTATGTTCTTTAATAAAATTATCAATAACCCTCTGATTTTCATCAGGAAAGATAGAGCATGTTGCGTAAAGTAATTTACCACCCTTTTTTAATAACTGCCACATGGCTTGCAACATGATCTTTTGTTGTTTAGCAAACATATCAATATCACGAGGTCTTCTTAACCACTTAATATCTACATGACGCCTAACGACACCTGATGCTGAGCATGGAGCATCTAACAAGATGCGATCATATAATTTTTTATTCCACCAAGAATTAATTGCAGTTAAATCTGCACATTTTAAATGGGCATGAAGTTGTAATCTCTCTAAATTTTCTTTTACTTTATATAAACGCTCTTTTTCTTGATCAATAGATACCAGCTCAATGTCAGCAATTTCTAACATATGCCCAGTTTTACCTCCAGGTGCGCTACAAGCATCCAAACAAATTTGACCATCTTTAAGATCTAAAAGATTTGCAGCAAGTTGCGCCCCAAAATCTTGAACGGATACTTCACCAGCTATAAATCCAGGTATTTTCTCTACAGGAATAGGCTGGGTAAGCTCTACTGCAATATCTCCTAAAACTCGATAATCAATCGATTCGGATTTAAGTTTTTCCTCGTATTGCTTAAGATTGATCTTTCTTATATTAATTCTTAAAGTTAATGGTGGATGCTTATTTCCATTCAATAATATGCTCTCCCAATCTTTACTATATTGCTCCTTAATAAGCTTAATCCACCATAAAGGATATGAATGAAAAGCCTCTTCATCATTTTTTAGTTCTGATTTTAAATCTTCCTTTTGACGAATAAAATTTCTCAATACCGCATTTACAAAAGAACCTGCCCAAGATTTATTAATATATTTTGCAGCCTCTACAGCCTCATTCACTACCGTAAAATCTGTAGATTGATCATGATTTAATTGAAACAAAGCTACACAAAGTAAGGCTTCAATTTTTTTATTTGTTATCTTTTTATTAATGAGCTTTCGAATAAAAAATTGATTCTCGCCCAAAAAACGAATAGCGCCATATGCCAAGAAAATCGCAACAGATTTTTGCTGGGGTGTAATATGAGGATGATGATCGAAATGTCTTTCAAAGACATGATTTAAATTATGTCCTTTTATAACTTCAGACACACAATCGGCTGCAATAAGTTGAGAGTAGTGCAAAATAGTTACGACTTAAAGACGTCTCCCAAAATAGGTCGATGTCCTAAAATAAATTCCTTAGATTTTAGTCTTTTACCCCCTGGCATTTGAAGCTCTTTAATTAACAAAACCCCTTCGCCACATTTCACATGAATAAATTCATCTAATTTAATAATTTCTCCCACCCTAGAATTGTTATCATCACTTTCACCAATCTCAGCATCCCAAAGTTTACAAACTGCCTCGCGATATTCTGTTTGTGCGACTGGAAATGAATTAAATGCCTTTATTTTTCGAAGAATAACTAAAGCAGTATCGTGCCAATCAATTTTCGATTCTTCTTTAGTCACTTTTTCAGCATAAGTCACACTTGCTTCATCCTGAGGTGTCGATTGAAGTTCACCTTTTATCCTCAGCTCCTCCATCACTTCAACCATTAAATGCGCACCTAATTCTGCAAGCGTTTTTGTTAATTGTTCAGTTGTATCTTTTTCGCTGATTTGAATTTTAGTTTTTTTAATCATGTCACCTGCGTCTAGTTTTTGGACGACGCGCATGATGGTGACCCCTGTTACTTTGTCTCCACTCAAAATTGCACGGTGAATAGGCGCGGCACCTCGCCATCTTGGTAAAAGTGACGCATGTATATTAAAACAACCTAGCGAGGGAAGATCCAGAATGGCTTGAGGAATTATGAGCCCGTAAGCCGCTACAATCATCACATTAAAATCAATGGCAGTTAATGTTTCGTGAGACTCTTTACTTTTCAATTCTGAAGGCTGATAAACGGGAATGCCTAATGCATTAGCTTTCAATTTAATGGCGCTTGGATGAAGCTTTAAACCTCGACCCGATGGTCTATCTGGCTGAGTTAATACGCCTACAATCTCATAACCTTTATCATAAAGAGCCTGCAAGGCTGGTATAGCAAAATCTGGAGTGCCAGCAAAAATGATTTTTAAAGAATTCACGATATAGAGTCGCTTAATTTAAGTATTAACTAAATTCTCTTTAGCGCGTTTTTTCATTTTTGTTTTGATGCGGTTACGCTTTAGTGGGGAAAGGTATTCTACAAATACTTTTCCCAAAAGATGATCCATTTCGTGCTGAATACAAACGGCTAATAAACCCTCCGCTTCGAGCTCAAAAGACTTTCCTTCTCGGTCAAGCGCCTCTACCTTAATGCGTTCAGCACGTGTCACCGAGTCAAATACATCAGGGACAGACAAACAACCTTCTTCATATGCCTGCTGTCCTGATGATTCAATAATCTTAGGATTAATAAAAACCTTTAGGTTGTCTTTTGTTTCGGAAATATCTACCAAAATTAATTGAATATGCTGATCAACCTGGGTTGCAGCTAACCCTATACCAGGCGCAGCATACATCGTTTCCGCCATATCATCGATAAGCTTCCTAATTGAGTTATCCACAACTTCAATCGGTTTTGCAATGGTGTGCAGTCTCGGGTCAGGATAATTTAATATATTTAAAATCGCCATAAATGTTGATTATTTTATTTATTGCTGATAACTTATCTACAAGGCCTCAACGCCTTAAACTTGTTAGACATATTAAGAATATTATACTTTGCTAATAGCTCAATTACCTGACTCAAATTCATTTAGCTTTCACTTTCTTCTAAGTCATTTTTCATTCACTATCGTAAAGGAATCTTTATGCTAGAACTGCTTATCTATATGTTTGAAAACTACCTAAGCACACAAAATTTACCTGACTTTAAAAGTATTACTGCAGAACTTGAAGCTGCAGGATTTGATAATCAAGATATTGAAAATGCCTTTACTTGGTTTAATCAGCTTAAAGCGATGACAAATGCTATTCCTGTAAAAAATAGTGCCTGCTCTTCCTTGGGTTATCGTATCTACTCAGACAATGAACAAAAAAAGATAAGCGCTGAAAGTCTAGGATTTGTGTTGTTCCTTGAACAAGCAAAAGTGCTCGATGCAAACGAACGAGAAATTATTCTTGATCGCGCGATGGCCCTCAAACAAGAACATATTAATATCGAAGAAATGCGGTGGATTGTGATGATGGCGCTTTGGAATGAAGGCCGTGAAAAAGACTTCTTATTTATAGAAGATGCAATCTATCAAGATCACAACTTAGTTTTACACTAATTACCTTCTATATTTTGAATGATGCGGGTAATAATGCCTGCCTGATTTAACGTGTAGAAATGTAAGCTTGGCACATCCCATCCAATCAATGTTTCACAAAGTTCAGATATGACGTCAACACCGTAGGATCTCAAGGAAGGTAAATCGTCTCCAAAACTTTCTAACTTTATTCTTAGCCAGCGAGGTATCTCTGCGCCGCAATTCGATGCAAAGCGAGCTAATTGCTTAATGTTATAGATTGGCATCACACCTGGAATGACTGGTACCTCAATATCTGCAATCAAACATTCATCCATAAATCTAAAATAGGCATCCGAATTAAAAAAGAATTGTGTAATCGCTGAATTAGCGCCCGCATCTATTTTATTTTTAAAGTTTTGAATATCTATTTGTGCTGAGGCAGCCTCGGGGTGATATTCGGGATAAGCCGCTACCTCAATATGAAAATAATCATTCGTTTCTTGTCGAATGAAACTTACTAACTCATTAGCGTGCTTAAATTCTCCGCTTGGTAATTGGCCTTGAGGCACATCGCCTCGCAAAGCCACGAGATGCTTGATACCATGCTGCTGATATTGATCGAGTAAAGTTTTAATTTCTGCCTTTGTCGATGAAATACCTGAAATATGAGGCACGGCATTAAAGCCTTCTTTTTTTATTTCTAGAACCGTTTCAAGTGTTCGATCGCGCGTTGAGCCGCCTGCACCAAATGTCACTGAATAAAATTCAGGTTTGAATACAGATAGCTGCTGACGTGTGTCGGCTAAGTTTTTAACCCCTTCCGATGTATTGGGAGGAAAAAACTCAAAACTATAAGAAACTTTTTTAGCCATTATTAATAACGATAATGCTCAGGTTTGTAAGGGCCCTCTTCCTTAACGCCAATATACTTAGCTTGTGCTTCTGACAAGCTTGTAAGTTGTGCATTTAATTTTTTCAATTGCAAGCGAGCCACTTTCTCATCTAAGTGTTTTGGTAAAGTATATACGCCCACAGGATATTTTTCAGCGTGCGCAAATAATTCAATTTGAGCAATCGTTTGATTCGCGAAAGATGAGCTCATAACATAACTTGGATGACCTGTGCCACAACCTAAATTCACGAGTCTACCTTTTGCAAGCAGGATGATGCGTTTACCGTCTTTAAAAATCACGTGATCTACTTGTGGTTTAATTTCTTCCCATTTGCAATCGCTTAATGATGCAACATCAATTTCGTTATCAAAATGGCCAATATTACAAACGATTGCTTGATCTTTCATCCGTGACATATGGTCATGCGTAATCACATGATAATTACCTGTCGCTGTCACAAAGATATCTGCATGCTCTGCTGCATAATCCATAGTGACCACACGATATCCTTCCATCGCGGCTTGAAGTGCGCAAATAGGATCAATTTCAGTCACCCAAACTTGTGCTGATAAAGCGCGAAGCGCTTGAGCTGAACCCTTACCCACATCACCATATCCAGCTACAACTGCTACCTTACCTGCAATCATGACATCAGTTGCACGCTTAATAGCATCTACTAAAGATTCACGGCAACCATAAAGATTATCAAATTTAGATTTAGTCACTGAATCATTCACATTAATGGCAGGGAAAGCCAATTTACCTTCTTTATGCATTTGATATAAACGATGGACACCTGTCGTGGTTTCTTCGGTTACACCTTTGATGTGCTTAAGTCTCTCAGAGTACCAATGAGGATCTTTTGCTAATTTTTGTTTAATTGAGTTAAAAAGACAAATCTCTTCTTCGCTTGAAGGTTTAGAAATGACTGAAGCATCTTTTTCTGCACGCGAACCTAGATGAAGAAGTAAAGTGGCATCACCGCCATCATCTAAAATCATATTGGTATAGCCACCATCGCTCCATTCAAAAATACGGTGTGTATATTCCCAATATTGATCAAGCGTTTCACCTTTAAAAGCAAAAACAGGGGTGCCACTCTTGGCAATTGCAGCAGCAGCATGGTCTTGGGTTGAATAGATATTGCATGACGCCCATCTTACTTCAGCACCTAAATCTTTAAGCGTCTCGATCAGCACCGCTGTTTGAATGGTCATATGCAATGATCCGCTGATACGGGCACCCTTTAATGGCTTTTCTTTTGCATATTCTTCACGAATAGCCATGAGTCCTGGCATTTCAGTTTCTGCAATAGCAATTTCTTTTCGACCGAAATCAGCCTGATTAATATCGGCAACGAGATAGTCTTGTGTATGTAAATTTTGGTTAGTCACTGTATTCATTTTAAATTCCTTTTGAATGCTAAGTGACCAGCTGGGATGTTTCGGTATCCACCAACACCCCGTGACTGGCACGGTT
>Ga0129336_10000526_pt1 | contig 22320 bp, 30 predicted proteins | sample CPB6_02_DNA_FD_96878 | JGI IMG/M metagenome (GOLD analysis project Ga0129336, IMG submission 96878) | Freshwater to marine salinity gradient microbial communities from Chesapeake Bay, USA - CPBay_Sum_0.6_0.2_DNA | ecosystem: Environmental > Aquatic > Marine > Coastal | place: USA: Chesapeake... | reverse complement strand
TCGCAACAAATTTTAGCGCCCGCTGGGATTACTGGCGCTACTGGGTCTTTCACCAATTTAAGCGCATCGCAACAAATTTTAGCGCCAGCTGGGATTAGTGGTGCGACTGGGTCTTTCACCAATTTAAGCGCATCGCAACAAATTTTAGCGCCAGCTGGGATTAGTGGTGCGACTGGATCTTTTACCAATTTAAGCGCATCGCAACAAATTTTAGCGCCCGCTGGGATTAGTGGTGCGACTGGATCTTTTACCAATTTAGTATCCACAAATAATTCTTATTTAGCAACTAGTTCCGGAAATGTCGGTATAGGGACGACAATACCAAGTTATACATTAGATGTTAGTGGTAATGTGAGAGCAACCTCTTATAAATCAACATCTGATTATCGCATAAAAGAACAAATAGTAAAATTAGACGATTCATTTAATGTTGATAATTTAATGCCAATAAAATATAAATTAAAAAATACAAACAAGGAAACGACTGGATTTATAGCGCACGAATTACAAGAAGTATATCCTTTTTTGGTTGAAGGAGAAAAAGACGGTAAAGAACTACAATCGATTGATTATAATGGTCTCATATCGATTTTAGTAAAAGAAATTCAAGAACTAAAAAAACGTATAAATGTTGTAGAAAATAAAATTAAATAATAAAATTGAAATAAAAATAATAAACACATAATAAATACATAAATATATATTTATTATGAAGTCAACATTATATCCTGTTTTAAGTTTAAGAAATATTCACTTACGTGATAAAAATATAAAATTTTATGAAAATTCACATAAATATATTATTTTAACGGATGAAACCAATTCTTATACTTCAGTTACAACTTGGGTTCATGAGCATTTTGAAAAATTCGATTCCGATAAAATAATAGATAAAATGATGTCAAGCGATAAATGGAGAGAAGGGCATAAATATTGGGGAATGTCAAAAGAACAAATTAAGACACAATGGAGTTCTTCTAATGGCGCTGAAGCTGGAACAAATCTACACTATGAAATAGAGTGTTTTAATAACGATAAGCGTTTTCAATTTGATTATACGAATAAAGAATTATATGAAATTTATTGGTGTGATAATAAAGATAAACATAATTCAAAATCAATTGAATGGCAATATTTTATTAATTTTATAAAAGACCATCAACAATTAAAACCATATAGAACCGAATGGACTATATATCATGAAGATACAAAAATCGCAGGTTCTGTCGATATGATTTATGAAAATCCTGACGGTACTTTATCTATTTATGATTGGAAACGATCTAAAAATATAACAAGAATAAATAATTTTAATAAATTTTCGATAACACCACTCATATGCCATTTACCAGATTCGAATTTTTGGCATTACGCTTTACAACTCAATATATATAAAGTTATTTTAGAAACAAAATATGATAAAAAAATAAAAGATTTATTCTTAGTTAGATTACATCCTGATTCTGAAGAAAAAAACTATGAACTAATAGAATTACCTGATCTCTCTATTGAAATTAAACAATTGTTTTCTGAAAGAATTAAACATCTTAATAATGAAATGATTTAAAAATAATTTAATAATAAATTTAATGAACAAAGAATTGTTTTTTTTTATTGGAATGATATGGTGGAATATTTATTTAATGGAAAATCAATACCATGTTTTAACTGAATTAAACAAAATATATTTGAATATTATAAATTTTATAAATTATTATAATAGTTTAATTTTTCCGGAATACTTTATTTATAATGATAATTTATCTGATACTGAAAACGAATCAGATGACAACGCAAATAATGCCGATTCTACAGCAGAAGAAAAAAATATAGTTAAGTACGAACATAAATATTTAGATGAAATTAGAAAACTAAACAAAGAATTTGAATTTACTCCTGAAGAACTAGAACTAGAGTCATCAAAAATTATAGAGTTTTATAACATTATAAAAAATAGTTATTTTAATGAGGTAGAAAAAGTAAAAGATGAATTAGGTAATATAGAAGTTGAATTAACAGAGTTGGAAAAAGATGATTATAATTATTGTAATTCAGACGATGAGAGAAATGTAAACAATAAAATAAAAGAATTACATGAAAAAGAGAATGATTTATTGGAAAAGATAAAATTAATTAAATTAAAACATGAAACAGTTGAAGGAACAGAGCAGGACATTAAACAAGCGCAACAACTAGCGAAACAATTTGTTACTAAAAAACATTTAGATAGAATTAAAGACTGTTATATAATCGAATATACCCCATTAGGTAATGTATTAATGACTTACGATATTGAAAGAGAAGCGTTTAAATATTATAGTGATTCTACGATTCCTTATAGATATTTAGAACCCGTTGGTAGGAAGTTTGTAAAACAATTTAACTGTAGACCTATTTTTGTCGATATGGAGGAAGAATTAAAAATCGCAGAAGAAAAATGGGAAAAAGAGAGAAAGGAAAAGGAAGAAGAAGAAAAGCGAAAAAAAGAAGACTTACTTAAATCTAATACTCAAACTCAAAATCAAGAAAAAAAGAGTGTTTTCGCTAAGTTTAAAAGTTATAATAAAGAAGCGGGAACAGGACATATTAATATTGCTGCGCCACCTAAAAATAGTATTCCCAATAGACAACTTACTGAAAAACAAGAAAATGAAAAAATATTGTTAAAAGAAAAAGCAAATCGATACGCTTATGAGGGAAAGTTAGCCAATTTTTCATTTAATAAGAAAATTCATAGAAAAGTTATTGATAAAAAATATGCGATGAAATTTTCTGATTTTAAGAAAATACAACAAAAAAATAAATAAATTTATTGTGATATTATAATAATTTAAACTTCTTATTATAATATAAATATGACTAAACTTACTAGACGTAAAAATAAAAATAAAAATAAAAATAAAAATAACAAAACATTTAAAAAAGGTGGTTCTACAGAGAGAGAAGGACTCCTCGATATGATAGGAAATAAAATTAGTGACGCGACTTCATCGGCAGTTACTAGCGCTACAGACGCTGGATTAAAAATAATCGGTCTTGAAAGAGTAGACAAACCGAATGAAGAAAATATTAATCAAAATGATTTAAATAAAAAAATAGATGAGATAGGTAACGCTACAACTGAAACTATAGACGCACTTAAAGAAAATGCCAATACTACTACCGCTGCTGTACAAGACGCCGCGGATAAAACTACTGCTGCGGTATTAAATGATGTAAATGAAGTATTAGCGAGTGAACAAGTCACACAAGCAACTGAACAAGCCGCGCAAGATACCGCTGATATTATGAAAAAATCATCTGAAATATTTAATGAAGCAATGGATGACCCTGAAGTTAAAGCTGAAGTAAAAGAAGCCATTGATAACGCCGGAGAAATCGCTACGATTACTGTTAAAGCAATGGAAAAACCGCTTGATGAAGCAGTAAACGTTGCCGCTAAATCTACAGAAAAAATAACTGGCGCTGCGCTATCTGGCGCAGTAAGAGTAGCGACTGATGTAGCGGCAGCAGTTCCTGGTGTAGGCGGTGTAATAGATTTATTGAAAGCGTTTAATGATGGTTCTAAAGCAGTTAGCGCTGTAATTGAAGCCAGTTCTGAAGCAGTTGAGGCGTCTTCTGATGCAACTAAAGAGTTTATTGGAAATTTTGATGAGGGAATAAAAGAATTAAAAGAAAAAAAGAAAATTTCCGAAGAAATTAATAATCGTACTACTGAGTCTATCAATGAATTTCAAGAACCTCTTAAACAACCTAATAACACTACTGGAGGAAGTAAACATAAAACTAAAAGAAGATTATTTAAACGTAAACTTAAATCAAAGAAAGTTAGATTTAATGTTTAGATTCTTTCCACTCTTTAAATCCATTACTTTTATATATATTAAATGAAGTCCCAAGATGATTATAGGCGATTTCATACGCTGTTCTCTCTAATTCATTTAATCCACTTAAATATTCAAATATTTCTCTCTGTTGTTCTATAGAATAATTTTTTATAAGTTCTGGTATACTTAGATTTAATGATTCAAAGTTTATTTCTTCCATCATAATCTATTATTTATAATTTACATAATAAATAATAATTTTATATCAATTTTATATTTTATTTCATTTTATTTTGTTTCATGTAGAGAGAAATTTTATATGCGTTTCATTGTATACTATTTTTTCATCCATTATAAGTAACATAACATATTAATTTATTACCTGTATTTGTGTCTACTCTTATTTCACTTTGGTTAAACATTTTTGTAATACTTGTATCGACTGTATATCCGTTTTCCATTAAATAAGACATTAAATTCGGTATTTCATCTACTACCATTAAATTGTCGCACCCTTGATTATTACAACCATCTAACGAAGATAATACATATCCACATTTTTTTATATTGTTACACGGACTATCTTGTTTAAACTCACTTAAAGGAGGAAAATGTATGAATTTAACAATATCGGCTAACGGACCTTTTGGTATTAAGTTTATTACGACAATATTTTTATAACATTTGTTAATTCTATCTAAATATGGTTGACTAAATAGAGAGAAAGATTTTGCGGTAATTATTGGTTGAGGAGGCGTCCCTCTTCTCTCTAAAAATTTGCCAGTTATTCTTGGTCTATATTTATAATTTGTTCTGTTAATAAAATTATACATTAATAAACTATGATATTATTTTCTATTCTTTTTTGTTTTATTTTTTGTTTTATTTTTTAACCAAAAACGATTGTAATCTTTCGGATATTCCAATAATAATTCATCATCTTTTTTAATATCTTTTTTTGAATAAAGCGCTTTTAATTTCAGTTCACAATTTGTCTTATTAGGTAGTTCATTTATATAATTTACTATATTTTTTGTTTTATATGGTTCTTCTTTCGCAACAATTATTTTCCATATTCTTCTCATCGGATAAGTGTAGAGAGAATTTGATTTATATGTACCATACTTTTTTGTAAAATTTTTCCACGTCATTTCTTTACCATAGTAATCTGTAATTTTTGTTCCTTTTGGTATATCTTTTTTAGCGAACACTCCTAATCCATGAATATTTGATTTTTTTATGTATATCCATTCATTTTGTATTTTTCTCTCTTTCATAATAATACAAAATAAAAAAAGGTTTATTGAACAAGTGTTCTCACCTTTTCTTTATGTATAATTTTAACTTACATTATTCAACAAATAATAATACAATCTTACCTTAATTATAGTGAATGTAGATTTATTCTTCTCTTGGGTTGAGCTTCGTAGTCAACAATTGGCGGAACGGATGGCGCAGAAGATACATTAGGCGGTTGAACTTCAGGAAGAGGTCTATCTTCTGGTCTATAATTAGAAATGATAATGCGGAATTTACCAAATAATTCATCACAATTTCTCTTTAATTCATCATTATCATATTCATCATTATGTTCCATGAAGAGAATGCTTTTCACTAGTTGTTCATAAGTAATACCTCTTTGGCGCAACTTATCAACAACATATTCAGTAGAAGGTACGCTTTGTTCTTCAACATCGTCATCTTCAACATCAGACCAGTCATTTTCTTGTTCTTCCTCTTCCTCTTCCTCATTGATATCCTCTTCCTCATGAGGTTGTCCGTTTACATTATTGAAGAAGAATCTGAATCCACGAAGAACGTTGTCATCATATAATTCATCCTCTTCTTCACTATCATATTCAATTTCTTCCGCTGGTATCTCGGCCATAGCGGTACGACAATAAGGGCATCCGAAACCATTATGCGCTACACTAGTCATTAAGCAGTTAGCGTGAAAACAGTGACCACATTCAGTAGTAACACAATTTTTGTTAACTTCAATAACTTCCATGCAGATAGGGCAATCCATTTGAGCAGACATTGTTTTGTAACTTGATAACTTTTATTTGTTTGTTATAGTTATGAGTTGTAAAAAGTATTTCAATTTTTTTTATTTATAAGGTTATTATTAATATAACTAAAAATTTATAAATAAGGATACTTTAACTCATATGTCAATTATAAAGTGTAAATAAATTATTCATATACTAGCGTGTTTTTATTTTATACAATTTATATAAATTTTTAGTTACCATTAAAATGTATATAAATAAAAAAAATTGAAATACTTTTTACAACTCATAACTATAACAAACAAATAAAAGTTATCAAGTTACAAAACAATGTCTGCCTTTAAGAATATCAGTTTATACATTCCTCACGTCTTTCCTAATTTTAATAAGGAATACATCAATAACGCATTTAGTTGTATTGGTGATGTTGACCATATTGATCTTGTAGGTAAAGAAGACCGTAATGGAAAGCACTATAATGCTGTCTATATCCATTTCAAAAATTGGCGTAATACCGAGTCATCCAATAGACTACGAGATGAGATTGCCGATACCGGTAGTGCTCGCCTGTATTATGATAAGACTTGGTATTGGATTGTATTGCCGAATAACGTCAAAAAACATGTTTCTGGTGACCGCAAACCAAGAATTGACTTAGGTGATTCTGATGTCATTAACGTAACAAAAGTTAATACGCCCGATAATCCTATTGTTAATTTACCGACGCCAATTGAAAACGACTATGTTTACGATCCGATTGACGCTGAAATTGATGCGGAAATTGAAAAAATGGAAGCTCAAATGGATGAAGTCGAGGCAGAAATGGACGCAGAAGATGAGCATTTAGTGTTTGTAGATAAACGTTATCTTCAACAAATTGAAGAAGAAAATTCTCAGTTGAGAAATGAATTGTTTCAATTAAGGACGGCGCTAATTAACGCCGATATGATGTATCGTGCAGAAGCAGCAAAGGTAAGAGCATTCAGTAATGCGAATCAAGTTATTAGTATTATAGAAGAACATGTATAAATGTCTTTGTATTGTGTAAATTAAATTTAAAAAAGTGAGACCATCTTTTGGTCAAGAACTTTTTTCATTTTTTAATAATTTATAAAAACTTACACTATATGATATAATTCATCAATCTTAAATGGTCTAATTTTGTTAGATTTTCTTAAATTTTGTGCAATTTTTAATCTTTTTTTATTTTGAATTTTTTTTTGATGATAAATATACACTCTATAACACATCAAAATAATTAAAATACAAAATGATGAAATTATAAATATGGTTAATATTTTTTCTAAAGGCATCATGATTATTAAATTTGAATACTTATTATATTGAATACTTATTATAGTGAAATCTTTTAATCAATTTTTTATTTTTCTCTCGAAATATATATGACAAAAATTAATAAGGAAAGAAAACTTACCATAAAAAATCATAAAAAATCATTATTGTCTCCTAATAAAAAAACTAAAAAAACTCAAAGGAAAAAGTTATTGAAAATCGAATCATCATCAACAGAATCAATTCCTGGGCATCAAGAAGAAAAAATTGATACTTTTTTGTCTGAAAAAATAGGCGATAAAAAAGAAAGTGATTTAAAGATAAGTCAAGAAATAAATAAAATGTCTGGACGTTTAAATGAAAAATTTATTGATTTAATGGAACAACTTGCGAATATAATGTTAAAGCAAGGTGAACCTTTTCGCGCTAGAGCATATCAAAAAGCGCAAGAAACCATAATGTCCTACCCTGACGATATATTATCACCTGATGATTTAAAAGGTAAACCAGGTATAGGAGAAACAATAATGGAAAAATTAAATGAATATGTAAAAACAGGAACTTTAAAAATTTTAGAAAGAGAGAAAAATAATCCAGTAAATATTTTGTCCGAAGTTTATGGCATTGGTCCAAAGAAAGCAAAAGAATTAGTTGACGCTGGAATAACATCTATTTCAGAATTGAGAGAAAATGAACATCTTTTAAATGATATTCAACAAGTAGGTCTTCAATATTACGAGGATATTTTGGAAAGAATACCTCGTTCAGAAATTGAAGAATATAAAAAAATATTTGAAACAGCGTTTCCGAACCAAGGGTCATCTTCGGCAAAAGGAACAGACGGAAAAATGGAAATAGTCGGTTCATATCGTCGCGGCGCTCAAAATTCTGGAGATATAGATGTTATAATCACTTCAAATGATCCTAATGTTTTTATAAAATTTATTGATAATCTAATAAAAAATCAAATAATATTACATGTTCTCTCTAGAGGTCCAACAAAATGTTTAGTCATTACAAAAATATTTTATGCGCTCGATAAAGCGCGTCGCGTTGATTTCCTATATACCACTCCAGAAGAATTCCCTTTCGCTATTTTATATTTTACTGGTAGTAAAATTTTTAATACTGTTATGCGTCATATTGCGCTCGAAAAAGGTTACACTATGAATGAACACGGTATTTATAAAATGGAAGGGAAAAAGAAAGGAGAGAGAATTAATAAAACTTTTAAATCTGAAAAGGATATATTTGATTTTTTGGAACTTGAATATAAAGCGCCACATGAACGTACTGATGGTAGAGCAATCAAACCAAAACAACATCAAACAATAACTATTTTAGATGAAGATACAGAATCTGAAGGTGAAGAAGAAACACAACCTAAAAAAAAATCTACAAATGATAAAATTAAAATATTTGTAGAAAACTTTAAAAAACATGGAATTTCAGTATTAGAAAAATTAAATGAAAAACAATTATCTGATTTATTGAGTCAAGCAAATAAAAGTTATTATAACGCTGAGGGAAAAACATTCTTAACTGATAATGAGTATGATATTATTAAAGAATATACTGAACAAAAATATCCAACGAATCAAATTATTCATGAAATAGGTGCACAAGTAGAGAGAAATAAAGTAACTTTACCTTATCCAATGGGTTCAATGGATAAAATAAAACCTGATACTGGTGTTCTCTCTAATTGGACTTCTAAATATAGGGGACCTTATGTATTATCATGTAAACTTGATGGAGTTAGTGGATTATATTCGACAGAAGGTAGAATACCCAAACTCTACACTAGAGGAGATGGATTAGTTGGTCAAGACATAAGTCATCTCATACCATATTTAAGATTACCGAAAACAAAAGGAATAACCATTCGTGGTGAATTTATTATTCCAAAAGATACATTTGCTAGTAAATACGCGTCAAAATTCGCTAATCCAAGAAACATGGTCGCTGGTATAATTAATCAAAAAACAATTCCTAAAGAAGAAATAATGAATGACTTACACTTTGTAGCGTATGAAGTAATGAAACCCATATTTAAACCATCTGAACAAATGAATTTATTATTAACTTTAGATATAGAAGTTGTATTATATAAGACTGAGAATACATTGAGTAATGAATTATTATCACAAATTCTTGTAGAATGGAGAGAGAATTATTCTTATGAAATAGACGGTATAATAGTTTCAGATGATAAAATTTATGAACGTAAACCGGGTAACCCAGAATATGCGTTTGCTTTTAAAATGGTTTTATCTGATCAAATAGCTGAAGCGAAAGTTGTTGATGTAATATGGGCAGCGAGCAAAGATGGTTATTTAAAACCTCGTATTCAAATAGAACCTATTAATTTGGGTGGTGTTAAAATTGAATACGCAACTGGATTTAACGCCGCATTTATCAATGAAAACAAAATTGGTGTAGGTTCTGTTGTTGAATTAATTAGAAGCGGCGATGTTATCCCGTATATTCGTAAAATAATTGTTCCTGCAGAACAACCAAAAATGCCTTCTATTTCTTATAAATGGAATGATACTCACATTGATATTATGCTTGAAAATATAGATTCTGATGAAACAGTTAGAGAGAAAAATATTACAGGGTTCTTCAGAGGAATCGGTGTTGATGGTTTAAGTAGTGGTAACATAAGACGAATTATTGACGCAGGTTTTGATACAGTTTCTAAAATTTTAAGAATGACAATAGATGATTTATTAACTGTTGAAGGTTTTAAAGAAAAAACTGCCACAAAGATATATAATGGAATTAGAGAGAAAATCGATGAAGCTTCTCTTGTTACTATAATGTCTGCGTCTAATATGTTTGGTAGAGGGTTCAGTGAAAAAAAATTAGAACTAATTATGGACACGTATCCATCTGTTTTGCTATCGAAAGAAACAAAATCACAAAAAATTTCAAAAATATCAGATATTAAAGGAATGGCAACCAAAACTGCTGAAGCGTTTGTTGAAAAAATACCTAATTTTATTCAATTTATAAAAGACGCTAAATTAGTTCAAAAATTAGCGGAAGGTATATCCACGAAAAAAGAAATAGATGAGTCACATCCGTTATTTGGCAAAATAATTGTATTGACCGGGTTTAGAGATGTAAAATTACAAGATGATTTAAAAAATATTGGTGTCAAGATAGGAACAAGTGTATCAACAAAAACATTTATAGTTTTAGCGAAAGATAAAGATGATGATACAGGAAAGGTAATGGAAGCAAAAAAATTAGGAATACAATTAATGACACCTGAAGAGTTTAAAACGAAATATACTGTTAATTAAAATATATTGTAAATTAAAACATATTAAAAAGATTTTTATAACTAATATAATTATAAGAGAATGTTTAAATTATTCTTATTGTTTACAACTTTTTTCACTCTCTCTGGCGCTCAACCCTTTTTGAGACAAAGGGTTTTAAGTTCTGTCTTATCTGAGGAAGAAGAATGGACCCATTTTAATAATTTCCAAGAGAAATTTAGCAAAAGTTATTCTAATATTCAAGAATTAGAAGAACGTTTTAATGTTTTCCGTAACAATCTTCGTAAGATTATTGCTCACAATATGGATACCACACAAAATTTTACTATGGGTGTCAATCAATTTGCTGATTTAACTCCTGATGAATTTAAAAAAACTTACATTAAGGGAGTTCAAGGACCTCTTACCAGTTATGGATGTAAGACTTTTTCTTCTAGCGCTGTTGGAGCGCCCGTTTCGATTGATTGGCGTGTTAAGGGAGCAGTTACTTCTGTTAAAGATCAAGGACAATGTGGTTCTTGCTGGACTTTTTCTTCTACCGGTGCGGTTGAGGGCGCTTGGGCTATCGCTAAGGGACAACTTGTTGACTTATCTGAACAAGAGTTAGTTGATTGCGCTACTGGCATCGCTTATGGTTCTTATGGTTGTAATGGAGGACAAATGGAGGGTGCGTTTAAATTTGTTATGCAATATGGGCAATGTTCTCTCACTTCTTATCCTTACACTTCTGGTGTAACTAAGACCGGAGGAACTTGTTCTAATTCTAAATGTACTGCTGTTGCGCATATTACATCATGCTCTGATGTTAAACCTAATGACCAACTATCTTTGAAGGGCGCTGTTGCGATGCAACCAGTTTCTGTTGCGATTGAGGCTGATACCGCATATTTCCAACTTTACTCTAGTGGTGTATTGACGTCTACTAAATGTGGAACTAATTTAGATCATGGTGTATTGGTTGTTGGTTATGGTAGCGAAAATGGTCAAGATTACTGGCTCGTTAAGAACTCATGGAGTTCCAGTTGGGGCGAAAGTGGTTACGTAAAGATTGCTCGTTCTTCATCTGTAAGTGATCCTGGAGTATGTGGAATTGCGATGCAACCTAGTTTCCCTAGCGTTTAAATCTAATAAAGTTTTTTATATCATATAATATTTTTATAAATCTATTATATAATATGTCTGATTCTGATAATGAAGATTTTGATATTACACATTATTTAGCGGATTATGTTCCACCTCCCAAAAAAAGACCCGAAGGTACATTTCCAGAATGCTCTATATGTTATGAATATATGAATAATTTTGATGGTCCAAATAAAAATGATTCGTGTTATATTAAGTATAATGATGTTATTAAAGTTTGTCCCAGTAATCATATTTTTCATAGAGGATGTATATTGAATTCATGTTATAAAACTTCTGATTTATGTCCATTATGTAAACAACAATTATTATTTAATTGTATGAAATTACAAAGTATAAATAAAATACCAACAAATGAAATTAATAACTATGTTAAAGGTGGAAAGAAAAAATCTAAAAGAACTAAAAGAAATAAAAAAAGTAAAAGAAGTAAAAGAAGCCAAAAAAATTATAAGAAAACCATTAGACGTTAAAATTTTATTTTAAACTTCAAATTCATATTCTACAAATGCTTTTATATCAGTTTTAATCTTTGAAAATATTAAATTTTTTATTTTTGTTATCATTACATCTCGCTTTAAATCTATATCCATTAATTTTACAGTTGCTCGGTCACATTTTATTGCGTAACTATCGTCTTTTAATATTAAATCTCTTTGAGATTTTTTCCATACATAAAATTCATTTATAACGTTTATATGAATTTTATTTAAAAACTTAAATAATTGCTCATTTGTCATTTCTGACCAACAATTATTAGAATTATTACAATTATAAATATAAAGTATATTTTGTTTATGTGATAGAGCAAATATCGGTCTGTCTGATTCATTCATATTATAAATTGTCCGTTGAAATATTTCATCCAATAAATCAATAAATAAGTTTTCCAAAAAATATTTTATGTCATTTTCTGTAATAATAATAGCGTTAATTAAATTGTCAAATATCATACTCGGATTTACATTTGTATTTAACCATTCAATTAAATTAATCTTTTTTTTCTTTTTAACAATATATTTATTCATTTCTTCAACTTTTTCTTCTAAATTTTTATATTTTTGTCCTAGTTCAATTAGCATCTCATATAGTTTGCGTTGTGAAGGTAAATTATCATCTTCTAAATATTCTACTTTTGTTTTTTTATTTATTAATTCGCATACAATTAAATGCTTATCTAAATTTATTTTTTTTTTATATGTTTTGCCACAATAAATACAACATTGAGAAGATTTATTCATTTTAAAATTTATTTTGAATTGGGTTTTACTTTTAAAATCGGGTTTTCTTTGTATTTAATGTTATTCTTATTTATTATATCAATTTTTTTACGAACTTATAAATTTACAAAGTTATAAATTTACAAAGTTATAAATTTACAAAGTTTATTACTTTACGAAAAATAATATAATATCTTTTTATATATATAAATGATACAGACGTCTAAATCATCTATTGTATTTAATGAACCAAATAAAATTATAGGTTTACAACCTTTTATTTATAGATGTAGAAATTGTGATACAAATTTAAATGGAAATACACCTGCTGATCAATATCAAAAATTAAAACTTATACAAAATACTGTTCGCGTTTACGCTTCTCTCTATACTGCTAATTTAGGACCATTAAGCGCTTATAAAAAACCTACTGCTCAAACCTATGGAGTATGTTGGAATCAAATGAGTGACAGACCTGTTCCTAGTGTTCAAAGAGCTACCATACCTACTGGATTCGGAACTAGTCTTAATAGAAAACATACCTCTGTTACATCGAGTAGACCCGGTTGTCAAACTCCTGGAGGAGTCGGTTGTGATATTAAACATAACTCGTATGATAGATATTTAAATAGACTTAAAGGTAAAGGACCCATGAGACGCGGAGTTGTCCCACCTACATTTGGAAGTCCCATACCATTCAATCCTGCGTTCCCCATTTATGGTGGCAAAACTGTTAAAACTAATATTGTCAGTTCATGTGATTGTCCACAAGAACAAACCTTAAATCAAGACATTAAATTATATAATGACCCATTATGGCAACCGTATCCTAATGTGAATTTTGAATTTAAGGTCGGACAAAATGTTTACGCCATTAAAACAGGTACTAATTATTATTCCGTAGCTACAATAACATCAATTGTTAATGATGTTTATACTATTCAGTTTGAAGACGGAACAATACAAACAACTAATGTAGATGAATTAAAATATTATTATCCTTGTAATTGTAATTCTAGTTATTCACCATCATCATTAGGGGTTTTTTCAGTATATAGTTCGGATTATGGAGTAAACTGTTCAATACCTTTAGAAGAATTTTTGGGTAATTCTATACTTTAATAATTACAAAAAATATAATTAAAATATTTACATTATTTATAGTATGCCCACCAAAATAAATATGTTCTTGTCAAATGGAAATATGGTACCTCCCCAACCACAAATAAAAAATAATTTCGCTAATTTAGCAACAACCTCTGTACCAAGTGTAAAATCGCCACCAACTGCTCTAACTGCTCCTATAATTAAAAGAATTCATAATGTTCAGCCTGGGTGCGGTTCTTGTGGAAGACATTAAATATATTATAATATTTTTATAACCTATTATAATATAATGTTTAGTCTTGCGACGACTTATACGACTCCTTATCCATCTAATAGATTAAATAAATCAACCAATTTTAAAACTATGTTTGATACAACTTTACTTCCGTACAATAAAATGTATAACGGATGTTCGAGTAATTTATGTTACACAATAAGTAAAGGAACTTTCATTTATAAACCGCATACAGATGTAGGAATGGTCGGAAGAACATCTGCCGGTTATTTAGCGCAAAGAAAAAGAATGTAATTTATTTATTTGTGACCAATTATGCCTTGTAATGTGGAAAACCAAGGCGCCTCTTCTATAAAAGTACTCCATTTTGCCGTAAGTAGCAATATAAACCCAAATAGATATAATAATATTCTGGTTTCATAATTTATTAATTTCATATTATCTAATCTCGGGTGGAATACATAAATTAATAATAATGCCATCATTGCAATAAAAACAAATTCTAATCTCTCTTTCCAATGGACTATTTTTTTGTCTAAATCTTTTTTAATACCTTTAGTTTTTAAATATACGTGAGTTACTGCTAAAATAATAAAAATAAATTTTACAATAACTATCAAAGTCACATAAATATCAAAATAAGTCATTGCTATAACTTATTATTAGATATTAAATTTTATTATATTGTAAATTATATAATGGCTTGTACTGTTAGTTGTATGATATCGGCAGTTTTTATTATTGGAATGATATATTTTTATAATATGACAGATAAAAGTGAAATTGTTAAGCGTTATAAAGATAAATTATCTTCGGACCTACAGAAAAGATATGACAAAATATCGAAAGAGAGAATTTATATAGGTTATCAAGGATACGCCCTTGGTTTTATACTTTCTCTCTTCATCATATTTTACAACTTAAAAATTAAGGGTAACAAAATGAATAATACAGGTTTAATATGTACTGTTATCGCTACATCTTTTTTAACAAATTATTTTTATTATATTTTATCACCTAAATCAGATTGGATGTTAAATCATATGGGGAGACCGGAAGAAGTTAAAGCGTGGTTACAAATGTATAGGGAAATGCAATATAACTATCATATGGGATTAGTTTTGGGTATAACAGCAGTAGGTATTTTAGCGTTTGCTTTTAGATGTTAAAACCATTGATAAGGATTAAACCCATAATAAACTTCCATTCCAAGATGAATTAGTCCATGGATACCGATTGCTATTGTCATTATAGAGAGAAGAATCAACTTTTTATAAAAATCTAATTTTATTATTTTTGTAAAATTCATAAAAAATATTATGAAAATAGACAAAATAAGTATCCCAGTAAAAAATAATGAATTCAATGAAGGCGCTATTGGCAACATTATATAAATATAAATATAAAATAATATAATATTATATTTAGTATAAAACTATTTAAAGACATATTCATATTACAATATGACTATAGAGATATGGTCATATGCCCTGTTGGCTTAATCGGATAAAGCATCGGACTTCTAAATATATTTAGATGCTATCCGGAGATTGTGGGTTCAAGTCCCATGCAGGGTTTGTTTCCCTGATGGGAAATAATTCATTTTGGCAGGTTCGAATTCTACAACTGTAGAAATTTTATGCTCGTGTGGTGCAGTCGGTTAGCACATCGTGCTTATAACACGAAGGTCGGCGGTTCAAACCCGCCCATGAGCACTTACTTATTGGCTTCTTACAGCGATCATTTAAATTTTCAACGAAAATTAACGGAGGAAGCTAGCGTGGGAACGGGACTGATCACTACGAAATAAGTTTAATTCTTTATTTCGCAAATCAATGGATAGCGCAAACTTAGGCCTAATAATATCCATGACAGCAATTAATAATTAAAAAAATATTATAATTTCGGTAATTGGTTTAGAATTTCATGAAAATTCTTTGTATAGGTTAGACTTTGTATAGTTTAGACTTTGTATAGGTTAGAATTTCATGAAAATTCTTTGAGGTGTTATCCAAGTATTTATTACAAAAATACCTCATTTTAAGGTCTTATAGTGTAGTGGTAAGCACAGAGGACTTTGAATCCTCTAACCTGGGTTCGAATCCCAGTAAGACCTTTTATTTAATATGTATTTTAAATACTTATTAAACTTTATACCATAATTCTATACCTGCGTCAATATATTCTTGATTTGTTGGAATCAGTATAACACTCACTCTATTGGAATATCTTACATTTTTTTTCTGAGAATTATTCTTATCATTACTTTTATCATTATTCTTTGCTAAAATCATTTCTTTTTCCCTCTTTTTGTGAAATAAATTATAATCGTTTAAAAAATCATAAATTTCCCAATGATCAAATTGATATGACATTTAGTATTATAATATTATGTAAATTATTTTTATACCTTTTCTCCTAAAATTATTTCATTTGTTTTATTTAATTCTTCTATATGTTCATCTATAAATACTTCATAATCAATCGGTTTTATTTTTATTGCTCTCATTTCGTTGTTATTTTTTTTATTATTTCTTTGTCTATTACAGATTTTACAAAATAAACACAATAATAATGGTGAAATAAATAACATACAAAATATCACTCCTATTTCGCTATCTTTTAACACTTTCTATATATAATACAATACGTTTTATATCTTTAGATATTTACAATTTATAATTTATAGTTTACAATTTATAGTTTTATGGTTTTACTTTATATTTTTAACTATCTAGGTCTCTAGTTATATAATATAAAAATAATATAAAAATGAGATATAATATTATATATGGTTCGTGGTTTCGATTATGGGGTTCAGTATGAAATTGAACTTGTAAAACCTCTAGATTTATATAATGATATTTTACCTATTTGCATGGGAGTTAGAAATATGATACAATATAATATAGTTGGGATTGACAAAGTTTCTAAATTAATTATTGTACCTTATGGAGATTTAAATTTTTTGTTTAAAAAACAAGAATTTTACGGAAAATATATTTATGGTCGCACATTTATAAAAAGTAATGGTTTTCTTCGTATAAATAGAATTACAAACCCTGAAGAATTCAAGTATTTCGACGTTAAAATATTTAATGATTATATTAAAAACAATGATGATTTACCTAAACCAATCACTAATCAAATGTTAAATGTATTAGAAAAGAGATTAAATGAATTAATAAATATGTATGATGATATTGATTATATAAGTAAATATTCTCAAAAAGAACGTTTATTATTGAGTAATGAGAGAAATGAATTAGATAAAATCATTAAAATTCAAAGAATAATAATGAATGAAAATTATTATAATGAAATTGAATCTATATATAACAATTTGACCAACATCGAATTAACGTCAGATAAAATATTACTTATTGATAAAGTTTTAAATCATCCTAAACTTAATGGTTTTATTGCTAATCATGGTATGAGATTAGTCGACATAGTTTGTTAGTTTATTGGTTAATATATTTATTTTAAAATTACTTAAAGACAAATTAATATTATTAATTGTAGGGTTCCTTACAGCGATTCAATTAAGCAAAAATTATAAAATCAGGAGCCCGTTGTAGCAGGTTGGCGCAGAGGAAGCGCGTGTGGCTCATAACCACAAGGTCAAATGATCGAAACATTTACTTGCTATCCTTTAAGGATTTGGTTTCGTAGCTCAGTTGGTTAGAGCATCTGACTGTTAATCAGAAGGTCGCAGGTTCAAAACCTGCCGAGACCGGTTTATTAATATAATTTAAATACTTATATTAATATAATTTATAACTTATATTAATCATAATAGATTGTTTTAATTCTATTTATTCATCATCTTCATCACTTTCTATATTTGAGTAAATCATATCAAAAAATTCTTTACACATAGCGAAAAAAGTTTGTATATCCATATTTAATATTAATAAATATTATTTAAATTCATTTAAAGTTTTATTAATATAGTTAATTAAAATGGATTTTACAAATAATACATCGTGCGACACTAATTCTACCGTCAAAAATAAAGGTTTTTTATTACTCGACAAAATTTTTGTAGATAACGGATGGAGTTTAATTAAAAATGAATTTAATCACATTTGTTACGCTAAGATTGGATATGAAACTAATATTTTCGACATCAGGATATTCAATAACTGTATACGTGTTAGTATCCCCGTTAAAAATAGTCCTTATCAATATGTGACAACATTTAATGGATACTTTCATGCAAGTGAATATATTGAAGCGCGATTTTATGATTTTATCGGTAAAGATTAATCCATACCCCATAATTGTTGCCAAACTTTACTTATAGATGTATCATTTTTTGTTTCTAATTTAAATTTACATGAATAATCTGGATCCGGTTTTAAAGCCACACATGGATTACACGGACTGTCTATAAATTTAAAACCTGGAATTATACTTTCTATGTCATCGTTATTTATTGAGGATGTCTTAAAAGTTTGTTCACCATAAATACCTCCTTTACCTGTATAAGTTATTCTCTCTAATTTAGGATTATAAGAATTCTTCATATTACATTTTATAATATCATTACTCTTATTATCTATTAATCCAGAATTATAACCAAAACTTCCATAACCACTCGGTAAATCTTCCGATGTATTTCCTGAAGGATCTTTTACAGATACACCGTTTAAAAGAAATTGTCCTTCTTTTGCTTGATAAGAGAGAATCATTAATATTGCTTTCTCATTGTATATTTTTCTAGCGTAATTAACTGAATCTCCCGAATACGTTCTTATAAATGGATTTTTTTTTATAGAATCTTCATAAAGTTTCGTCGTTTTATCCGACCAAGACCACATACTATTTTCATTAAAATAATCAAGTTCTTCTTGAGTTACTTGATTTTTTTGTATCATATTTGTATCAAAAACTATTTGTGGATTAATCGAATTCTGTATTTCAATAAAGTTTTGAATTGATGAATTTTGATATCCTTCTTTTTTTCTCTCTACTGATAATTGAGAGAATCTATATAATACAATAAAAATTATTCCAATTATGATTCCGTATCTTGTATTGTACATTAAAGTTATTAGAGTTATTATCAATAATATTAAATTACCTAATAATGTATTAAAGAGAGAACTAAATAATTCTGGAATAAAATACAATATTAACCATAGTGTTATTAGTATTGTTAATAATCCAATTAATTTTGTTTTGTTTTCTTCATTTATTAATTTTTTTAAATCTTTTAGGTTCATATATTATTAAATGATTAATATTTTATAATTTAATAATATATATGAGTAAGAATAAAACGAACAAACGTATAGAAAATAGACGTATAGAAAATAGACGTATAAATAAAGGTAAACAAACTAAAACAAAAAGAAAATCTAACATGAATTGTACAACTGATGAAATTAAAAGGATTGATTATTTAATTAAAGAACTTAAATAATTATATTTAACGACCTGTTGAACCAAAACCTCCGTCACCTCTTATAGTTTCATTACCTAATTCTTCCTTAGTATGAACTAATTCAACTATAATAGGAATTAAACCTGGAGCGCAAATTTGTAATAATCTGTCATACTTATTAATTGTTAAAGTATTATCATATCCGTAAACTACATCGAACATACCCATTAAATGACCTCTATATCCGGCGTCAATTATACCTACATTATTGGCTAACCTTACGTGAGTTTTTGAAATACTCGAACGCGGATACATATAATAACCTGTATTATAAGATTTTGACGCTTCATGTTCTCTATCTTTACTCAATTCGACTATTTGCGCTGAACATATGATTTTAAAATCTATTTTATTCACAATATTATTGAGTAATAATATTTCATCAGGAACAAAAATATCGAAACCTGCATCTATATTTTTTGGGTCTTTAATCATTTTATTTTCACGTTGAATTATGTATTCGACATATTTTGCTTTTAATGTTTCATCATTTGTGTCTACAAATAATTTTAAATACATGTATTTATCTATATTTCCCAAGTTTAAACATAAAAATGATGGCATCTCCGTTATATTTATTATTGTTATTTTTTTATATATTTTATAAGTTAATATATAAAATTTATATAAATATAATAATATAACTAATAGTAAGTTCTAAAAATGAAATCATTTATTAACATAGTTAAGACCAAATTATTTGATTATGGAAAAAAACCATTAGGACGTTGGCAAATCGATTATTGTGATAAAAAAATTAACCGCAAAATTGACATGTCTAATGAAGACCATTGTGGACCATGTGGTCAATATATGGTTACAAAAAGAAAATATAACTTTAAATTTACAAAAAGTAGTATAAACTAACTCGGTAATATTTGTTTATCTATTTCTTGCTTATTTTGAGATAATTTGTTGCGTATGATATAAATTGATGAAATTGATAATAGAGATAACTCGGTTGAACTCCTTATGATCATCGGCAAATCATTCATATTTATACTATAATAAATCCACATACTCGATGAAAAAATATTCAAAATACAAAACAATAGAGACAGTGAATTTGCGCTTTTATTTTTATATAACAAAAACATAAAAATACATCTTCCGACAACTGATAATGATGTTGCTGTATAAGGTAAAAATTTTAATTCAGAATTATTCATATAATATAATTCAATTATTATGTTTTTATAAAATAAAATTGAAATACTTTTGTATTTTTTATTATTTCATAAAAATAAAAAACAATAAAAATGTCTAAATTTACAATAATTAATACATTTAAGAGAGTTACGTTTAATGAAGATATAAAACCTCTTGTGATTTGTGATATTGACTTTACTTTACTTCATTGTTCAATTAGTATGGAGAGAATTTATCAGTTAGTTAAAAATGATAGTATTTTTTTAGAAATTAAAGAAAATGATTTAGAAAAAGCTGCTATAGATTGGAGAAATATTGCGTATAATATGGGTTTTATTAAATTAACTGATCCAGAAGGGTTTGTAGAAATGGTAAATTCTATTCGGAGACTTGGAGGAAAATTAATATTCTTAACGGCAAGAGATCGTTTATCTCATGATTTAACTATAAAACAATTTATTCAGGTTGGAATCCAGAATCCCGAACAATATGAAATTCATTATACTGATAATAAAATTTCAAAAGGTGAATATATTAAAAAATATAATTTACTTAATAATTATCAGCATATATCATTTATTGATGATTATATTAGTTATTTAGGTTCTGTGTTGGAATTATTTCCACAAGTTAATTGCTATTTATTTAAGTCTGATTCATAATTCTGAATTTTAATTCTTATTGAATAACGTTTGTTAATTGTTATAATCTATTAAATTTAATGCATCCAATCTATTATAAAAAACTCTATACTCCATATTTAATTTTGTATTTTCCCAATCTAAATCATCTAGCAATTGTTTTGCTCTCTGAATTATATTTTGTTCACCTCCTAATTCCTTTGCTTTATTAATAATCGATTCTATATTATTTTTTTCAATCATTATTTTTTTACTATTAGCGTAATAGATTTTAAATTTTTCGTTCATCTCTTCTATTATTTCTATTAGCGTCTTTGTCGGCATATCTTCAAAATCCATTATTTCATCTATTGTTGCTTTTTCATGAATTTTAATTTCTTTTTTGTTTTTTTTACTATAAAATATAACTGAATTTGTATTAAAATCTAATATTAAAATTAACCCTAAATACTCATTTCCGTCATTTAAAAAATAACCGGAATCTAGAATATTTATAAAACTATGTTGACAATGTCTCAATAAACAACACCAATCATTTATTGTCTCATTCATTGTCTCATTTGATACTTTTAAATCGGAAAATACTTTACATTTTTCAATTGTTTCTTTTGATGGTTTTCCTTTGGCGTCTTTTAAATTTACAAACGCTTCACGTAATAATTCAATATTTCCATAATGCTTCATTAATACAAATATCTCTCTAACTAATATTTGCCAAAGTAAATCAGCGTCATATTGAACTGACATTAATCTTAATTTTTTACCTATCTTATAACCAAATGAACCTTTTGTTCCCATTATATTTAATAAATATATCTTAAACTTTATATATTTTTGTATATAAAGTTTTTTATTTGTATAGCGTTAAAAGTTTTATTTGTATAGCGTTAAAAGTTTTATTTGTATAGCGTTAAAAGTTTTATTTGTATAGCGTTAAAAGTTTTATTTGTA
>Ga0129336_10000525_pt1 | contig 22322 bp, 23 predicted proteins | sample CPB6_02_DNA_FD_96878 | JGI IMG/M metagenome (GOLD analysis project Ga0129336, IMG submission 96878) | Freshwater to marine salinity gradient microbial communities from Chesapeake Bay, USA - CPBay_Sum_0.6_0.2_DNA | ecosystem: Environmental > Aquatic > Marine > Coastal | place: USA: Chesapeake... | reverse complement strand
GGCATCCCCCTGCTCTGGCTGGTCTCCCCGCGCGCTGAGCACAACGACGACGTCTCCACCGCCTACACGCAGGTCTTCATCGTGCGAGGCGGGACGGCGTACCCATGGATCATCGGGACGCCCATCACCGACGATTTGCCGGAGATGACGCCGCTGACGAAGTCGATCCGCTAGGCGTAGTCGTGGATGTCCTCGAGGCCGGAGCGACGGCATCACCGCGCGGGACCGGGTCGAACCGGGCGCGCCGGATCATGGCTCTAGTCGGCGTGGTCGGCGTAGGTGTCGTCGTCGCCGTCGGCGCCGTCGGCTGGTGGGCCGATCAGGCTTCACGCCCGGATCAGCTCGAGATCGTCGGTCTCGAGTCCGTTGGACCCTTCGCCATCAGCGGCGATGACCTGCCGGCCGAATGGCCAGAGGGCTTGGTGGTGGGTGCCCAGCTCCTGAGCTTGGACATCACCGGCGATCCGCAGCGCACGACGCAGGTCACGCGAAACGGTGACACCGATGGCTACGTCGTGGGTGACGTGCCCGAGGCTGTCGTGCCAGCGGGGGAACGCACCGAGCTCGACGTCGTCGTCACTCCCGCGGATTGCGGATCGGTGCCGCCCGACGGAGCCCGACAGGGGCGGCTTGCCCGACCCTCCGGGCCAGACCGGTTGGCCGACCCGACGGACCCGGACTGGACCCCTGCGTCGCCACTCGTTGATGCGCAAGGTGAGCCGATCCCCATGGGGCCTGAGTCGACGCGATCGCTGGGTGCCGTACTTGACTCACTGTGCGCCACCGGAGGCGACGCGCCCGCCATCACGGCACGGTCCGCACGCGTTGATGTCTTCTTGCGGGACCGGACACTCGTCATGCGCGTGCGTGTGGCCACCTCTGCCGATCGCGTCATCCTCCAGCCGCGCGACTCCGCAGGGTTCCGCGGCGGCAGTCCCCAGGACGCGACCGTCGAAGACGGTCTCGCCACCGCCCGGTTGCTCTGGCTCGTCTCGCCCGCAGAACTGGTTGGACTTAAGTCACCGACCGTGCGCGTGCGGGCCTTCGCGGTCACGGGAGGCCGCGGCTATCCGTGGGTCCTCGACCTTCGCGTGCCCGAGAGCACCGCGATCCCTGCTCCGAGTAGACCGCGCAACGACGGCGTCGACCTTGCCGAGGTCGCCCCGCGGCCGTCGGGGTGATCAGGTCGTGCGTGCGGCCTGCGCTCCGTACCCGATAGCCGCAGCGTTCCACCGAATCCACTCGCTCACACCCTCGGGCTCTCCCGAGGCGTAGTCGCGCAGGGCCGCCACATAGGAACTCCGCCCGAGCGAGAGCATCCCCGCCTCCGGACAGGACAGCAGATCCGGATCCACGCCCCGACTGGCCAGCACCAGGCGCAGGCTCGCCCGGGCGATAAGGCCCGATCCCCACCGGAAGGGACGCAGTGACAGAAGTTCGCCGTGGGCAATTGCTGCGACGAGGATGGCCGGCGCCCGAGTGGACTGGGTGAGAACGTCCGCCAGCGCCACGAGGCGGTCGGAGATTTCCCCGGCGAGGGGAGGCGTCCCGATGTGGAGGGGGTCGATGACGTCACCCGTGGTCCGTGGCCGACCAAGCGCATCCTCATCCTCGAAACCGCGGGCGGCGATCACGTGCAGGTGAGCGAGCACTTGCAGGGGTGCCTGCAGCCAGGCGTCCACCTGACCGGGTACCGCCGCGGTGACCGCGAGGGCGGCGGCATTCGCCCGCCCTACGGGTGAATCGTCGAGCCCCGCGCGCACCACGTCGAGCGAGAGCTCAGCACCCTCGAGGGCTGCGGAGTCGCGCGATCCGACGAACGCCGAGGACGCGGCGATCTCCGACGCGCGGGCCCGAATCGCGCGATCCCACAGCAGGCCATCGATCTCGCTCCGGGCCGCATCGCACGCCTCACCAACGCCGGGCAGGGTCGCGAGACTGGCGAGGGGATCGCTCAGTAGGACTGCACCCCCTGGGCAACGAGCTGCTGCAGGACCGCAGGATCCTGAGCCTCGAGCCACTTCACGAGTTGGGCGTTGGAGACGAACTTCAGATCGGGGTACATAGCCGATGCATCGAGCACGTAGCGCGTAATGGCCTTCTGGTAGGCGCCGCACACCCAGGTGTTGAAGTGATTGCCGAAGAAGAACGGCGCGCGATTGCCGTTGTAGAGCGCGTCTGTGACGGCCATGAGGGAGTCATAGGTCGACTGTTCGATGCGATCGCACGTCGCCTGATCCGCCTGCTGCTGGCAGTCGTTCTGGGCGCAGAGGAAGTTGTAGTCCATCGAGAGATTGGACCGGTCGTAGCCGACGACCTTCATCGTCTGCAGCGGGAAGTCCCAGAGTCCGTACTCGTTCTTGACCGGCCACTGCAGCATGCCGGGATTCGACGCGTCGTAGGTGAAGCCCTTTTCCACGAAGACCGGGTACATCACATCGCGCTGACCCTCAAGGCACGGTGTGCGCGCACCCTGGATGACGCTGTGATTGAACGGAAGCGGGATCGGATCGGCCACCCCGTTATTCGCCGCCCAGTTGTCCATGAAGCCGATGTCCTGCGCGAACTCGCTCTGCCACTCGCCAGGACCCCACGAGTTGACCGCACCGTCATTGGGCTCGCACCAGTGACCGAGGAAGTGGGTGCCGATCTCGTGACCGCGCTCGTAGGCCTCCTTGTAGTTGGCGATACGACCCACGACCTCCTGGGAATTGTCGGCGAAGCCGATCGCACTCGAGCCGGCCTCGCGACCGGGCGTGTCGTAGAGGAACTTCTGGTCCTCCGGGAGCAGGCACAGCCCAGAGACGAAGAAGGTGAATGACCCGTCGACCTGAGCCGCGGTGTCCATGTAGTGACGCATGATGTCGAGGCTGCACGAGCCGTCGAAGGAGATCGTCACGAACTGCGGCGGCTTCTCCCCGGGAGCGAGTTTCTCCACCGGGAATTCCGGCTGCGGCAGGTTGACCGCGGAGACGCCTCCGCCTTCGCCGGTCACGTCGCCGACAACGGCAGACTGCGACGACCCATCCGGGATCGGCTGCGCACTCGACGAGTCCGAGGTGGCCGGGTCAGCGGAGTCCGACGAGGCCGGAGTCGAGGAGTCGGCGACCGGGGTTGAGGGTGCGCCGGGAAGGACCGCACCCACGACGAGTCCCAGGGCCGCGGCCAGGGCCAGCAGGAGCGGGACGAGCACGCGGGGACGCACGGCGAAGACCTCCAGGACTGTCGGTCGGGGTACCGACCTCACCATCCTGACGCATGAGGTGGCCGGAAGGCTCCCCGTGACGCGCGGGAAGCCTCCCCGGGCCGACGCCGGCCCGACTACCGTGGGCGATGTCACATCCGGACCAGGAGGAGGAGCCGTGGCCGAGGATCAGGCACTGGAGAACCTGCTGCACGAGGAGCGGTCCTTCCCCCCGGACCCGGCCTTCGCCGCCCAGGCCAACGCCACCGCCGAGATGTACGACGTAGCCGCCGAGGATCGGCTGGCCTTCTGGGCCGATCAGGCGCAGCGACTGGACTGGTCCCAGCCGTGGTCGCAGGTACTCGATTGGAGCAAGGCGCCCTTCGCCCGGTGGTTCATCGACGGTCGCCTCAACGTCGCCTATAACTGCGTCGACCGTCATGTCGAGGCAGGTCACGGCGATCAGGTGGCCCTGCACTTCGAGGGCGAGCCAGGAGACACGCGTGACGTGACGTACGCCGACCTCCAGCGCGAGGTGAGCCAGGCCGCCCATGCCCTCACCGAGCTCGGGGTGAAGGCCGGCGACCGCGTCGCCATCTATATGCCGATGATCCCGGAGGCCGTCGTCGCCATGCTCGCCTGCGCACGCGTCGGCGCGCCGCACTCCGTCGTCTTCGCAGGCTTCTCCTCGGAGGCGCTGCGCTCACGCATCGATGACGCCCAGGCCACACTGGTCATCACCGCGGACGGCCAGAATAGGCGCGGCACTCCCATGCCGCTCAAGCCCGCGGTGGACGAGGCTGTAGCGCAGACACCCTCCGTGGAGCACGTGCTCGTCGTGCGCCGCACCGGCTCGGACGTCGAGATGGAGGAAGGCCGAGACATCTGGTGGCACGACATCGTGGCGCGCCAGCCCGACGTGCACGTGCCCGAGACGTTCGATAGCGAGCATCCGCTGTTCATCCTCTACACCTCGGGCACCACCGGGAAGCCCAAAGGCATCCTTCACACGAGCGGGGGTTATCTCACCCAGGCGTCCTTCACCCACCAGATGGTCTTCGACCTGAAGCCGGATACGGATGTCTACTGGTGCACCGCGGACATCGGCTGGGTCACCGGCCACAGCTACATCGTCTACGGGCCCCTCTCCAACCGCGTCACGCAGGTGATCTACGAGGGCACACCCGACACCCCGCACAAGGGCCGCTTCTGGGAGATCGTGGAGAAGTACGGCGTGACCCTCTTCTACACGGCGCCCACCGCGATCCGCACCTTCATGAAGTGGGGCACGGAACATCCTCACGCGCACAATCTGTCGTCGCTGCGCCTGCTCGGCAGCGTCGGCGAACCGATCAACCCCGAGGCGTGGATGTGGTACCGCGAGGTGATCGGTGGGGACAGATGTCCCATCGTCGATACGTGGTGGCAGACCGAGACGGGCGCGATCATGATCTCCCCGCTGCCCGGAGTGACGGCATGCAAGCCCGGATCTGCCATGCGACCGCTGCCCGGCATCGGCGCCGCGGTCGTCGATGACGAGGGAGTGCCGGTCGGTCTCGGCGGGGGCGGCTACCTCGTGCTCACCGAGCCATGGCCCTCCATGCTGCGCGGCATCTGGGGCGACAACGAGCGCTACGTCGACACTTACTGGTCGCGATGGCCGCAGTACTACTTCGCGGGCGATGGAGCGAAACTCGACGAGGACGGCGCGATCTGGCTGCTCGGTCGCGTTGACGACGTCATGAACGTCTCCGGGCACCGGATTTCCACGACCGAGGTCGAGTCCGCTCTCGTCTCACATCCTGCGGTCGCAGAGGCGGCGGTGGTCGGCGCTGCGGACGACACCACCGGACAGGGGATCGTCGCCTTCGTCATCCTGCGCGGCGGAGTGGAGCCCGGCGCCGATGGCGCTGCGCTCATCGCCGAGCTGCGCAATCACGTCGCGAAGGAGATCGGCCCCATCGCCAAGCCGAGGCAGATCATGGTCGTGCCCGAGCTGCCGAAGACACGATCGGGCAAGATCATGCGCCGTCTCCTACGTGATGTCGCCGAGCATCGCAGCATGGGCGACGTGACGACGCTCGCCGATCCCAGCGTCATGAGCATGATCGAGACAGGCCTCCAATCGGGCGGAAGCGAGGACTGAACTCCCGCGATAGGCTGGCTCACGGTGTGCCGGGAAGCCTGGTCGGCGTCACGTCAACGACCCCGGAGGCCCGTGTGAGCACCCCTGGCAGTGCATCGCCCGACGGCATGACGCACCAGATCTTCGACCGACCGCCGCTCGCGGAGCGGGTGTGGCTCCTGCGGGCCCTGCGCGGGGAGACCATCGGCGGAGTCCTGCTGCTCATCGCCGCCGTCATCGCGATCATCTGGGCCAACTCGCAGTGGGGCGATGCCTACTTCGAACTCGGTGCGATCACGGTCGGCCCCGAGGCACTCGGACTCAATCTGTCCCTGGCCACGTGGGCCGCGGACGGGCTCCTCGCGGTGTTCTTCTTCGTCGCCGGCCTCGAGCTCAAGCACGAGCTCACCCACGGCACCCTCTCGAAGCCGGCCCAGGCGGCAGTGCCCATCGCCGCGGCGATCGGCGGCATGATCGTGCCCGCTGTCATCTTCGTCGCCATCGTCGCCACCTCGGGTGAGCCCGGAGGCCTGCGCGGCTGGGCGGTCCCCATGGCGACCGACATCGCCTTCGCCTTGGCGGTCCTCGCCGTGGTGGGCCGGATGCTCCCGGTCGCGTTGCGCGCGTTCCTGCTCACCCTGGCGGTCGTCGATGACCTCGGCGCCATCACCATCATCGCGATCTTCTACTCCAAGGGCTTCTCGATCGCCTTCTTCGCTCTCGCGGTCGTGCTCCTCGGCGTCTACTGGCTGCTTCAGCGCAAGCGCGTGCGCAGCCCGTTCATCTACATCCCGCTCGCCCTGGTGATCTGGTGGGCGACGCACGAGAGCGGTGTCCACGCGACGGTCGCCGGTGTCGCGATGGCCCTTCTCACACGGTCCAGCACGGACCCCGGTGAGGAGGAGTCACCCGTGGACCGCCTCCAGCGCATGATCCTGCCGTTGAGCGCAGGTCTGTGCGTGCCGCTCTTCGCGTTCTTCGCCGCCGGGGTCGACCTGCGCAGCACCGGACTCATCGAAGCGCTCAGCAATCCAGTCGCCATCGGCGTCATGCTCGGACTCATCCTGGGCAAGCCCATCGGCGTCATCGCGACGGCATGGCTGACCGCGCGCTTCACACGCGCGAGACTCAACCCCGCCATCGGCTGGCAGGACGTCCTCGCCGTCGGCATGCTCGCGGGCATCGGCTTCACCGTCGCGCTCCTCATCACCGAGCTGGCGTTCTCGACAAACGAGGGACTCCTCGACAGCGCCAAGGTGGCCGTCTTCACGGCGTCGGTCTTCTCCGCGCTCATCGCCTCCGTCCTGCTCCTGGCGCGCAATCGCCACTACCGCAAGGAGGCAGCGGTCGAAGAGGCGGACGAAGACGGCGACGGCATCCCCGACGTCTACCAGTCCCACGGTGCCGACAAGGGCGGCGTGGCTGATTCGCCGGGCTCCGGGGAACCCGGCGCGCCGTCCCAGGCCACCCACTAGCCTTCGAGCGACGCGCAAAGCGAAGGAGACGACCATGCCCGACACGACGCCCGCTGGGGAGGCATCGATCAAGGCCCTCGTTGCCGCTGCCGTCACCGATCTCCAGCGCTTGATCAAGGCTCAGATCGCGCTGGCCAAGCTCGAGTTGCAGCAGAGCGGCCGCGCGGCCGGCAAGACCGGCATCTTCATCGTCGGTGCCCTGTCCATGGCCGCCATGGGCGGGATCTTCCTGCTCGTCACGCTCGCCTACGTACTCGTCGCGCTCGGACTGCCCGTGTGGGCCGGCTTCGGCATCGTGACGCTCGTGCTGTTCCTCGTGGCCGCCGTCCTGGGACTGCTCGGCAAGAAGGCGTCCTCCAAGATCAAGGGTCCCGATCGCACCATCGCGCAGATCGAGCAGACCAAGGCGGCCCTGCAGTCGGCGGTCGAGCAACCCGCTAACGTGCAGCGCGCGCTCCCTGAGCGCTGATGTCACGTGCTGCTCGATCCTGAAGAGATCATTCGACAACCCGGTCCGTGGACGCATCGGGATATCTCCGCGAATGGTGCCCGCTTCCACATTGTCGAAGCCGGTGAGGGCCCGCTCATCGTGCTGCTTCACGGCTTCCCCACCCTGTGGTGGTCGTGGCGGCGACAGGTGCGCACCTACGCTGAAGCGGGCTACCGCGTCGTCGCCATGGACCTGCGCGGCTACGGCGGCTCCGATCACACCCCCCACGGCTACGACCCCACGACCCTGTCCCACGATGTCGCCGGAGTGATCCGCAGCCTCGGTGAGCGCTCGGCCATCGTGATGGGCCACGGGTGGGGTGGTCTGGTCGCGTGGAGCATGGCCGTTCTCGATCCGGACGTGGTCGACGGCATCGTGCCGGTGTCGATGCCCCACCCCCGTCGCTTCCGCGCGGCGATCATCCGCGATGCGATCCAGCGCAGGCAAGCCCTCTACGCCGTGGGCTTCCAGTGGCCGTTCCTTCCGGAGCGGTCGCTGCAGGCGCACGATTGCGCGCGCGTCGAGGAGATCCTCGAGTCGTGGTCCGCGACTCCGGGGTGGCCTGATGCGGAGACATCACTCGCCTACCGCTCGGCGTTCTCCCTCTGGCCGACCGCCCACTGCGCAGTCGAATACCATCGCTGGGCCCTGCGCTCGCTGGTGCGTACCGACGGCGTGCGATACGCCCGCCGCATGGAGACGCCCATCGAGGTGCCCGTCCTGCACATCCACGGTGAGCATGACCCGTCGGTCCTGCTGCGCAGCGCCGAGGGATCCGGGGAGTGGGTGCGTGCCTCCTACGACTTCTCCATCGTGCCGTCGGTCGGGCACTTCCCGCACGAGGAGGACCCCGAGGCCTTCGACGGACTGGTCATGAAGTGGCTCGGTGCGCTGCCTCGGGCGTAGCAGCCCGACAGGGGCGGCTTGGCCGGCCCGCCGGGCCAGCCCGACAGGGACGGCTTGGCCGGCCCGCCGGGCCAGCCCGACAGGGGCGGCTTGGCCGGCCCGCCGGGCCATATCGTCTCGCGGGCACTCGGCGTGACCGAGAGGCCGCGTGACGCCCTGGGCCGGCCACTCCCCTGGGGGGAGGCCGGGTATCCCGGGGTCGATCAGAGAGATCTCATCAACACACGTGATGCCGTGGCCGAGGCACGCGATTACCTGGCGCGAGGGCTGCCCTTCCACGCCCACGAGGTCCTGGAAATGCGGTGGCGGTGCTGCCCGCCTGTCGAACGGCCGCTCTGGCGTGGACTCGCGCAGGCCGCGGCCGGGCACACGCATGCTGCGCGGGGCAACGGCATCGGCGCGGAGCGACTCGTCGAGCGCGGCCGCAGCAGCATCGAGGAGTACGCCGGCCCACTTGATGACGCGACCCGCGAGCTCATCGACCTCGTGACCACCCTCGACATGTCGAGCGACTAGCGGCAGCGCCCGGTGTCGACGGGTTCCGTCGCGGCGGCACCTGCCTGAGCGATCGGCTCCGCCTGCTGAGCGGTAAGCGCGTAGCCGGTCTCGGCCTCACCGACACCGGCCGCGAAGACGACGCCGTAGACGCGGCCACCCGGCGACAGCAGCGGGCCACCCGAATTGCCCGGCACGACGATGCCGCGGAATGCGTAGACATCGCGCACCACACCTGACCGCCCGTAGATGTCTTCCCCCCGCGCATCGATCCGACCACGGATGCGGGCTGCGCCTGCCTCGAGATCACCGCCGCCCGGGAACCCCGCGACAACGGCACCGTCACCGGTCCGCGCCTCGCGTCCGGCGAAGGCCAGAGACGGCGCGGGCAGGCCATCGACACGCAGGACGGCCAGGTCGAGTCGCGGATCGATCGCGACGACGCTTGCCGCGTAGGAGTTGGGGTCACCGGGCAGCCGCACCATGGGTTGATCAGCACCGGCAACGACATGGGCGTTGGTGAGCACGCGGTCGCGAGAGTAGGTGAATCCCGATCCCGTGATGACTCCATCGCACGCCACCGACGTGATCTTGACGAGTGACGGCCACGCGGCGCGGACGGCGGGATCGCGCAGCAATCGGTCATTGGGAGCGGGGACCTGCGGCCCGGCGTACTGGCCGAATCCTGAGAAGACCCGCGGCAGGCCGGATGCGTCGACCGCATCGCGCAGGCCCGAGAAGAGGTCGCGCGCAGGGTCCGGGACGGCCGAGTCCAACGTGCGCAGCACCAGGGACGAGCGGATCTCCCGGGCGACGGAGAGGCTCGGGACCAGGCCCACCGCGGTCGCGACGATCCAGAGCACGACGGCGAGGGCCGCGATGTTGAGGATCGCGCCGGCGGCGCTATCTGCGATCCGCACCCCCCGCCAGGTCATCGCCGATCGCATGCGCCTGCCGAGGATCGAGGCGAGGGCCTGCCCAGCCAGTGCCGCGCCCAGGATCGACACCGCGAGGAGCACCGCGCGCAGGAACTCCGGCAGGGCGAGGCCTTCGATCAGACGCGGCAGCAGCAGGGCAGCGGCCAAGGCACCGGTGAGAAAGCCGGTGAACGACAGCAGTCCCGCGACGAAGCCCTGCCGCCAGCCGGTCCAGGCGAAGACGGCGATCGCCGCGATGACGATGGCGTCGATGACGTTCACGACAGTTCCTCGCCGTCCTCGAGGTCGACGATGCGGGCTGTGTCCCAGGGACGGCTCCACCCCCCAATGTCGAGCAGGCCCGCGATGAGTCCGGCGGTGAAGCCCCAGACGCGCAGACCCGCGACGTCGAAGCCCATGCCGACGTAGCCGGACGGATGACGGACCTGCATGCGCCGAGCAGGGTCGGCGAGTTCGGCGATCGGCACGCGGTGCACGCTCTCGACCTCCGAGGGATCTGCAGCGTGGACGGGCGACGGCGCGTGCCACCAGCCGAGGACCGGGGTCACGATGAAGTCGCTGACGGGCACCCACAGATCCGGCAGCAGTGCGAAGGGCGTGACACCGCCCGGATCGAGGGCCGTCTCCTCGCGGGCCTCACGGAGAGCGGCAGCGATGGGCCCCTCATCACCGGGCTCGAGTGCCCCGCCGGGGAAGGCTGGCTGCCCCGCGTGTGACCGCATGGAATGGGCGCGCTCGATCAGCAGCAGGTCCGGCCCTCGGTCGCCCTCCCCGAGGAGCATGAGCACGGCCGAGGCTCGACCGCCCTGTGCCGGCGGCAGGAAGCGTGTGAGATCCGAACCGTGCACTCCGTCGACCGCACGGGCGAGCGGCCCCAGCCACTCGGGAAGGTCCGCAGTGGCGAGGGCGAGACCGCGAGCAGGGTCCCGATCACGCATCAGGGGCTCCCGTCGTCAGGCCCGGCGAGTCGGCAGAGCCACCTCTGTCGGGCTGGCCCGGCGAGTCGGCAGAGCCGCCCCTGTCGGGCTGGCCCGGCGAGTCGGCAGAGCCACCTCTGTCGGTCGCGGTCGATGATGGGCACAGATCCGCGAGAGGGCACTGGTCGCATGCCGGCTTGCGAGCATGGCACACACGTCGACCGTGCACGATCATGCGATGGGACAGGTCCGTCCACTCCTCCGGCGGGAAGAGCGCCATGAGGTCAGCCTCCACCTTGTCGGGCGAGGTCTCGGTGGACCAGTCGAATCTGCGCGCAAGTCGTCCCACATGCGTGTCCACGGCGATCCCGGGTACGCCGAAGGCGTTGCCCAGCACGACGTTGGCCGTCTTGCGCCCCACCCCCGGCAGTGCCACAAGCTGCTCGAGCGTCCGCGGCACCTCGCCCCCGTGCTGATCGCAGATGACCTGCGCCAGGCCCTGGATGCTCGCGGCCTTGGACCGATGCAGGCCCGCAGGCTGGATCAGCGCCTCGAGTTCGCCACGATCGGCCGCGGCGTACGCCGCCGCATCGGGATAGCGGGCAAAGAGGCCCGGCGTCACGGCGTTGACCCGCTGATCGGTGCTCTGCGCCGACAGCACGGTGGCGATGAGCAGCTCCAGGGGCGTGCTGTAGTCGAGTTCGGTGTGCGGATCGGGGTACTCCTCGGCGAGGACATCGGCCATGAGCCGGGCTCGCGTCACCTGCCGCTCGGGATCGGGCAGTCGGTCAGGCACCCGGCCAGGGTACGTCGGCCTGGCGACCGCGCGCTGATCGTGCTGATCGTGCTCGTCCGACAGAGCCGGCACAGCCGCCTCTGCCGGGCTCACCCGCATGGCTCGGGCAGCCGCGCCGTCGCCTCCCTGCGCGGGTGTTCGCCCTCTCATGCGTCAGACTGTGACCAGGAGGTCACGTGGACGACGCACTGATGCAGGCACCGCTCTTCTCCGCCCTGGATGCGGAAGCGGCGGCAGCCCTGCGCGCTTCAATGACGGAGAAGCGAGTCCCGCGCAGCGGCATCATCTTCTCCGAGGGGGAGACGGGGGACCGCATGTACGTCGTCCTCGACGGCAAGGTCAAGCTCGGCCAAACGTCCCCCGACGGCCGCGAGTCCCTTCTCGCCGTCCTCGGGCCGGGAGAGGTCTTCGGCGAGCTCTCGCTCTTTGATCCAGGTCCGCGCACCGCGACCGCGACGGCGATCACCGACACCGTGGTCGTCGGGCTGGGTCACGGTGACCTGCGGCCATGGCTCACCGGTCGCCCCGAGGTCGCCGAGGCCTTGCTGCAGGCATTGGCGCAGCGGCTTCGTCGCACCAATGAGGCCCTCGCCGATCTGGTGTTCTCCGATGTGCCGGGCCGCGTGGCCAAGCAGCTGCTCGATCTTGCCGACAAGTTCGGTCAGCCGGGTCCGGACGGAGTGCTCGTCCATCACGACCTGACGCAGGAGGAGCTCGCCCAACTCGTGGGCGCGTCACGTGAGACGGTCAACAAGGCCCTCGCTGATTTCACTCAGCGTGGATGGATCGAGGTCGACCAGCGTCAGGTGCTGCTCATCGACATGGAGCGCCTCGCCCGTCGAGCGCGCTAGTCCCTGCCGTCCAGATAGGCCAACTGCGCGCGAGTGCTGAGCAGCGCAGCCCAGCGCACCGACTCCGGGATGTCGTCGTACACCGCATCGACCACCTCGTCGGGCGTGCGCGCACCCTTCTCCACGGCCTCGCGTACCTGGTCCAACCGGGCCCGCCGGTGCTCCAGATAGGCATCGAGCACCCCGATCGGATCGCGAAGCACCGGGCCATGTCCGGGCAGGATCGCGCGAGCCTCGTGACGTGCGGCATGCTCCCGCAGCGTCACAAGCGAGTCGAGATAGTCGCCGAGGTCGCCGTCCGGCCACGCGACGACGGTGGTACCTCTCCCGAGCACGGTGTCGCCTGTCAGCAGCACCGCCTCATCCGGCAGCGAGAAAGTCAGGCAATCGGCGGTGTGTCCGGGCGTAGTCATCACGCGAATCACGGGCCCGCTCGCATCAATGACATCGCCCTGGTGGAGCCCTTCGCCTCCGAGGCGATGGGCGGGGTCCAGTGCACGCACCGGTGCGCGCGTCATCTCATGGAGCCGGCGAGCTCCCTCCGCATGGTCTGGATGGCCGTGCGTGAGCAGGATTTCGACAACCTCGCCCTGCTCAGCGATGCTGCGCAGATGTCCCTCGTCATCGGGGCCCGGGTCGATCACGACAACACGTGCGCCGATTCGGCCGATGAGCCACGTGTTGGTGCCGTCAAGGGTCATCGGGCTCGGGTTGGGGGCGAGCAGGCAGGTGACCTCCTCGCTGAAGCACCCGCCCGACCAGGGCTCATCCGAGCCGATCAGCGGCAGCCCACTCATGCTCCGGCCACCTCCGACCCGGCCGGCTCGGTCGGCAACGAGATGAGGACGCTGCCGTCTCGGGCATCGATGACCTCCCAGACGAGCGCGCCATCGTCACCGAGCCGGGGCCTGGGCATCAGCGGACGGACATCGCGCCCAGGCGCCTGCGCGATGACACTTCGGGCATCGGCCAGCCCGGCAAGGTCCGCCAGCGTGGCGACCGTCGGGGGCAGCATCGGCAGGTCACCGCGCGCGTAATCACGAAGCGCAATGCTGGGAGCGATCCAACGCACGTCATCGGCCTCGCCACTCACGTCGCGCGCCTGCTGTCCCTGCGGCACGTACGCGACGAAGAAGCGAACGTCATATCTCTTGGACTCGATCTCGGGCGTGACCCAGTGGGTCCAGAGGGGCAGAAGGCTCGGGTCGAGGCGGAGGCCTCTCCGCTGCAGGACATCCGCGAGGGCCGCGCTGGACTCGGAGACAGCGACCCGGTCGGCCTCCCAGTCGGCATCTTCCACGGGCGGTTGTCCAGTAGCGTCTACGGCAAGCAGGACTCCGGTCTCTTCAAAGACTTCGCGCACTGCTCCGACGATCAAGCCTCTCGCCTGAGCCGTCGTCGCGGACATGCGGGAGCCGTCGATCTCCTCCGCGGTCCACGGGAACTCGATCTCACTGTCGACATCATCGATGCGTCCTCCGGGGAAGACGTACATCCCCGCGGCGAATGCCATCGTGGAAGCGCGGCGCATGAGGTAGGTCTCGAGTCCAGGACCATCGCGGAGCAAAACGACGGTCGACGCATCCCGGGCAGCGGGCGGCTGCCACTCACCGGCAAGGAGGGCATGCGCCCTCCGACTCACCTCCGGGGGCATGCGCGGGACGTTCAGTCGGCGACCTCCAGCACCATCTCTACCTCGACGGGTGCGTTGACGGGAAGGCCAGCGACGCCGACGGCGGACCGCGCATGGCGGCCGGCATCACCGAACACCTCGAGGAGAAGTTCACTGGCTCCGTTGATCACGACCGGCTGGGCAGTGAAGCCCGGAGCGCTGGCGACGAAGCCGACGACCTTCACGACGCGCGTGACGCGCTCAAGGCTCCCGATGACCGACTGGGCGGCGGCAAGCGCGTTGATCGCACACTGGCGCGCACAATCCTTCGCGGTGTCTGGATCGACGTCGGAGCCCACAAGACCCTCGGCGATCATCGCGCCGTCGCGCATCGGCAGCTGACCCGAGGTGTAGACGTAGCGGCCGGTCACGACCGCGGGGACATACGCGGCGACTGGGGGCACGACCTCGGGGATGACGATTCCGAGCTCCGCCAGGCGTGAGGTGACGGTCATCACTGCTCCTTCGGGCGCTTGAGGTAGGCGACGACGTTCTCGGCGTTGGGGCCGGGCACGACCTGCACGAGTTCCCAGCCGTCCTCTCCCCAGGTGTCCAAGATCTGCTTGGTCGCGTGGATGAGGAGGGGCACGGTCGCGTATTCCCATCGAGTCATGGCTTGACCCTAGTACCCGATCCTCGCCGGACAAGGCGTGACAAGGGACTCGAGGACTAGGCTCGTGCGGTGCCCTCCAACGACTGGCCCGACGTGCTCCTGCATGTCGTCTCGGGCAAGGGCGGCACCGGCAAGACCACCGTGGCGGCGGCGCTCGCTCTCGCACTCGCCCGAGATGGCCGCGACGTCATGCTCATGGAGGTCGAGGGCCGCCAGGGACTGGCGCAGCTCTTCGATACGCCTCCACTCCCCTACGAGGAGCGACGACTGGCGTCAGCTCCCGGGGGCGGAGAGGTGTGGGGCCTCGCCGTAGACCCCGAGGAGGCGCTGCTCGAATACCTCGAGCTCTTCTACAACCTGCGCCGCGCCGGAGGCGTCCTCCGTCGCATGGGTGCCGTGGAATTCGTCACCACTATCGCTCCGGGCCTGCGCGATGTGCTGCTCACCGGCAAGGCGGTTGAACTGGTCCGGCGTCGTGACAAGAAGCACGCGCGCGCCTATGACGCAATCGTGCTCGATGCGCCGCCGACGGGGCGCATCACCCGATTCCTCAATGTCAACACCGAGATCGCCGGCGTCGCCAAGGTGGGTCCCATCCGCAACCAGGCAGACGGGGTCATGGCCATCCTGCGCTCGGACAAGACGGCCGTGCACCTGACCACGCTGCTTGAGGAGATGCCTGTCCAGGAAACGGCAGACGGGGTCGCCGAACTCGAGGATGCTGCCCTGCCCGTGGGCGGCATCGTCGTCAACATGACCCGGCCGCAGGTGCTCGACACGGTGGCCGCGTCGGGCTTGACCGTCCCGGAGCTCGCTGGCGTTCTCAGCCGCGCAGGCATCGACGCGACACCCCGGATCGTCGAGGCACTTCGGGCAGAGGGGGCCGATCACGCGGCCCGCATTGCCCTCGAGACCACGGAGCGGGAGCGCATCGCCGCCCTGGGCAGGCCCGTCTACGACCTGCCATTCCTCGCGGGCGGTATCGACCTCGCGGCCCTCTACGAACTCTCGGACATGCTGCACGAGCAGGGGATGGCCTGATGGGGTCCGTGCCAGCACTCGACACTGACGCGCTGCTGCGCGATGGCGATACCCGCATCATCGTGTGCTGCGGCTCCGGCGGCGTCGGCAAGACGACGACCGCAGCTGCGCTCGGCCTGCGGGCGGCCGAAATGGGCCGTCGCGTGTGCGTGCTGACCATCGATCCGGCACGCAGACTGGCGCAGGCCATGGGCCTCAACGAACTCGATAACACCCCGCGCACGGTCACGGGCGTCGAGGGCGACGGCTCGCTCAGCGCGATGATGCTCGACATGAAGCGGACCTTCGACGAGGTCGTCGAGTCGCATTCAGATCCGGAGCGAGCCCAGGCGATCCTCGATAACCCCTTCTACCAGGCGCTCTCCTCCTCGTTCGCCGGCACGCAGGAATACATGGCGATGGAGAAGCTCGGTCAGCTCCGTGCCGAGGCGGACCGTGACGGCACGTGGGACCTCATCGTCGTCGACACTCCCCCGTCGAGGTCGGCGCTGGACTTCCTCGACGCGCCGGATCGGCTCGGCACCTTCCTCGATGGCCGCTTCATCAAGATTCTCACCGCCCCTGCCCGAGGGGCGGGTCGGGGACTCGGCAAGCTCCTCGGAGCCGGACTGGGACTCTTCTCGGGAGTGCTCACCAAGATCCTGGGGGCCCAACTGCTCGGCGACCTCGCCGCCTTCGTCGGGGCCGTCGACACAATGTTCGGCGGCTTCCGAGAGCGCGCCGAAGCGACCTACGCGCTGCTCAAGGATCCGGGCACGGCGTTCGTCGTCGTCGCCGCACCTGAGCGTGACGCGCTGCGCGAAGCGTCGTTCTTCGTCGACCGACTGGCTCAGGACGGCATGACCATCGCAGGCCTGGTGCTCAATCGAGTCCAAGAAGTGCGAGCTCCGGAGTTGACGGTCGAGGAGGCCATGGCCGGGGCACATCGCCTGGAGTCGGAAGACCCGCACACGGCGGCGCTGCTTCGGATGCATGCCGACCGACTGCGCAACGCCGAGCGGCAGGAAAGACTGGCGCGCAGGTTCACCGCGGCGCATCCCGACGTGCCGGTCACCGAGGTCTACGCCCTCGCCGAAGACGTCCACGACCTGGAGGGTCTACGCGAGGTCGGATCACTGCTGGCCTCGACCACACCGCGCGCGTGACGCGGGCCCTGCGCCTCGATGGACGCGGTGACCTAGGAAGCGCGGAAGGCGTCGACTGAGATGGCGCGCTCGTATTCCTCACGGGCAGTTTGGAGCAACTGGCGCCACGACGTGACCTGTGGGCGCCGGCGCAGCAGCGCCCGACGCTCGCGTTCGGTCAGCCCGCCCCAGACCCCGAACTCGACGCGATTGTCGAGGGCGTCAGCGAGGCATTCGGTGCGCACCTGGCAGCCCTGGCAAATGACCTTGGCCCGGTTTTGAGCGGCTCCCTGGACGAAGAGGGCATCCGGATCGGATGTGCGGCAGGCCGCTCGTGCGGTCCACTCCGTCGACCAGGTCATCCCTCACCTTCCCGTCGTACCGCGCGGCACGACTTCCCCTCGGGTCCCAGTGGCTTCACCGGTGGGGCGGGACGCTACGCCGGTCACCGGTGGTCAGACAGGTCTTTTCTAACCTATCTAGCATAGTTATTATTTACTAGTCTTCTCGGCGAATTGCCCGACGTGGGACAGGACTCCGGGCCGCGGCTCACCTACCCTGGTGAGGCACACCACCCAAGGAGTCCGGTGAATCAGTCTGAGCCGAGTTCCCGGTCGCGGCCTATGGCCGCGCTCGGTCGCCTTGGCCTGTTCGCCCTGGTCACGCTCGTGGCGGGTGCCGTGGCGGCAGCGATGGTGCTGCCGGTCGCGGCAGCCACCGGCCTGCTCACGCGCGGTGCTATCGACAGTTTCGAGTCGCTCCCGTCGCAACTCGATGCCCCCGACCTCCCGGAGCGCTCGGTCATCCTCGCCTCCGACGGCTCCGTCATGGCCACCATCTACTACCAAAATCGAGTCGAGGTGCCCCTCGCTGCGGTGTCGCCGATCATGCGGCAGGCCATCGTCGCGGTCGAAGACGCACGCTTCCTCGAGCATCCGGGTATCGACCTGCGCGGCACCATGCGCGCAATCGTCGCCAACAGCACACAGAGCGGGAGCACGCAGGGCGGCTCGACCATCACCCAGCAGTACGTCAAGAATCTGCTCATCGCGAGCGCGACCAACGAAGAGGAGCTGGAGGCAGCGCGAGCACGCACTCCCTCACGCAAGCTCCGCGAGATCCGCTACGCACTCGCCTTGGAGCGCCGCTACACCAAGGATGAGATCCTCGAGCGCTACCTCAACATCGTCTACTTCGGTGCTGGGGCCTACGGCGTCGAGGCTGCATCACGACGCTACTTCTCCAAGCCGGCCGCCGAACTCGACCTCGTCGAGAGCGCCACCCTCGCGGGGATCGTGCAGCAGCCGACGGCCTTCGACCCCACGCGCAATCCCGACCTCGCCGAGAAGCGCCGCAATCTCGTGTTGGGAGAGATGGCCGAGGCCGGCTTCATCACCCCCGTGCAGGCCAGTGCCGCGGCACGCGTGGACATGGAGGACATCCTCGATCCGTCGATCCAGCCCAATGGCTGCACGTCGTCCTACGCCCCCTACTTCTGTGACTTCGTCATCCGCATGATCAAGGCAGACCCTGCCTTCGGCGAAACACTGGTCGAGCGAGAGGCGCTGCTGCGGCGCGGTGGTCTCACTATCCGCACCACCCTTGACCCCGATGTCCAGGACGCGGCCATGAAGTCCGTCACGTCGTACATCCCGAGCAAGGATCCGAGTCAGCGCGCCGCCGCAATCACCCTCGTCGAGCCCGGCACCGGCAACGTGATCGCCATGGCCCAGAACCGGGATTGGGGCCTGAAGGGCCGAGGCAAGACGACCTACAATTACAACGTCGACCAGGCTTTCGGTGGCACCATCGGCATGCAGGCGGGATCGACATTCAAGGTCTTCACCCTCGCGGCTGCGCTGGAGCAGGGCTTCTCGCCAACCGAGGGCGTGGATGCTCCCAATCCCAAGACCTTCGAGAACTTCGTCAACTGCACCGATGGCACACCCTTCGAGCCGGTGACGGTCCGCAACTCCGGGTCGGCGGGGTTCTTGAACATGTTCCAGGCGACGGCCTTCTCCACCAATACCTACTTCGTGACCTTGGCTGAGCGCTTCGGACTGTGCCGTCAGGCCGAGATCGCCGAGGAGATGGGGGTGCGCCTCGCGACCGGCGACCCACTCCTGCGCGTGCCGACCTTCTCGCTCGGCACCATGGAGGTCACCCCGCTCTCGATGGCTGGCGCCTACGCCGCCTTCGCCAATCACGGCACCTACTGCGCGCCCCGCGTCGTGCTCGAGATCAAGGATCGCTACGGCAATGGCATCTCCGTGCCGGATCCGCGCTGTCGCGAGGTGCTGTCTCGCAATGTTGCCGACGCCGTGACGGGTGTGCTCACCAGCGTCATCGATGGACCGTTCAACGGCCGGACCGGTGCAGCCATGTCCCTGCCGGACCGACCTGCAGCCGGCAAGACCGGAAGCACCAACGACAACGCCGCAATCTGGTTCGCCGGGTTCACGCCCCAGGTCGCGGCCGCGATCTGGGTGGGCGATCCGCGAGGTGGATTCGCCTACCCGATGACCGATGTGACCATCAATGGCCAGTACTACTCCTACGTCACCGGCGGTCAGATCCCCGGGCCGATCTGGCGCGAGACGATGATTGCCGCGCACGCCAACCTCGCACCGAAGCCATTCGAGCTCTTCAACGACTGGGGCGTCGGCCCCGTGCGCGGAGTCGGGCCATCGCCGGTCTACATCCCCTTCGCGCTTCCCAAGCCCGAGGAGTCCAAGGAGCCCAAGCCCGAGAAGTCCAAGGAGCCCAAGCCCTCTCCGAAGCCGAGCCCGGCGCCGCAGCCGACTCCGGAACCGACTCCGGAGCCGACACCCAGCCCCGAGCCCACGCCGACTCCCACGCCGGAGCCAGAGCCGGTCGAACCGGGCTAGGCCCTCAGGCCAGCGCGGTCTTGACGAGAGCGGCGACCTGTCCGCCGTCTGCGCGGCCGCGCGTCTGCGGCGTCACGATCTTCATCACTGCCCCCATCGCGGCCTGGCCTGTCTTTCCTTCGGCCGCAGCCGCAGCAATTGCGGCGGCCACGATCGCCGCGATCTCCTCCTCGCTCAGCTGCTCGGGCAGATAGCGCTGCAGGACCTCGAGCTCGGCTCGCTCACGATCGGCTCGCTCACTCGCGCCCGCCCCGTCAAATGACTCCGCTGCCTCTCGGCGCTTCTTGGCCTCGCTGGTGAGCACCACGACGACATCGTCATCGCTCAGCTCGCGTGCCTCCTTGCCCGACACCTCGGCATTGGTGATCGCCGACAGGGCCATCCGAAGCGTCGCCATGGTGAGCTCGTCCTGCCGGCGGATGGCTTCGGTGAGGTCTGACTGGAGCTGATCCTTCATTGCGCTCATGGGCCCATCCTCGCGCACGCGCCGGATGGGACACTCGTCCGGTGACCTCCACGGCGCGGAAGACGCTCCTGGGTGCGGCCCTCGCAGGAGCGGCCGGGCTGGCCTATGCGCGCTGGGAGGCTACGTCGTACCGCCTTCGGCGTGCTGAGGTCCCGGTGCTCCCCCTGGGTCAGCCCGACCTGCGCATCCTGCACCTGTCCGACCTGCACATGACACCCCGGCGCCATCGGCTGCAGGAGTGGGTGACGGCCCTCGCGGATTTGCGGCCCGATCTCGTGGTTGTCACCGGGGACTTCTTGGCGCATGAGGATGCGGTCGACCCTGTCGTGGGCTCTCTCGAGCCACTCCTGCACTTGCCGGGAGCCTTCGTGCTCGGCAGCAACGACTACTACGCTCCGCGCCCCATCAATCCGTTCGCCTACCTCCTGGGGCCGTCCGATCTCCATCCCGACCGGCCCGAGCTGCCGTGGCCGGACCTGGTCGCGCAACTGACCGGCGCGGGCTGGGAGCACCTGCCCAATCAACGGCGCGTCATCACTGTCGGTGACCGTGCACTCGAGATCCGCGGAGTCGACGATCCTCATATCGAGCGGGACGACTACGCGCCCATCGCCGGATCCCCCGCTGCCGATACCGATCTCTCCGTCGGCATCGCCCATGCGCCGTACCTGCGCGTGCTCGACGCGATGGCCGCCGACGGGGTCGATCTCACCCTCGCCGGGCACACCCACGGCGGTCAGGTCCGCGTGCCCGGCGTCGGTGCCCTGGTGACCAACTGCGATCTCGATCGCTCCCGAGCACGCGGTCTGTCCTCCCATGAGCGGCCGCTGAGCGACTTCGCTCCGCACGACGACACCCGAATGGCCCTGCACGTGTCAGCAGGTCTGGGCACATCTCCCTACGCCCCGATCCGCTTCGCATGCCCGCCCGAGGCCACGCTGCTCACCCTCGTGGCCAGGGGATAGACTCCTTCGGCTCCCTCGGGGTGTGGCGCAGCTTGGTAGCGCGCTTCGTTCGGGACGAAGAGGTCGTGGGTTCAAATCCCGCCACCCCGACACAAGTGAAGGGCCCGGATCCCTCGGATCCGGGCCCTTCACTTCGAGTGCGACTGATCGGCGGGTCGCTCACCGGCTGGGCTATCGCTCAAGCAGCAGCTCGGCAATCTGGACCGCGTTGAGCGCCGCGCCCTTGCGCAGGTTGTCGTTGCTCACGAACATGGCTAGGCCGCGCCCGTCGGGCACCCCCTCATCCGGGCGGACCCGCCCGACGAAGGATGGATCCGCACCGGCTGCCTGCAGCGGCGTCGGCACATCGCTCAACTCCACACCCGGCGCACCGCTGAGGATCTCCGTCGCCCTCTCCGCCGAGATGGGTCGCTCGAATTCGGCGTTGATCGACAGGGAGTGACCGGTGAAGACCGGGACGCGCACGCAGGTGCCCGAGACGAGCAGGTCGGGAATGCCCAGGATCTTGCGACTTTCGTTGCGCAGCTTCTTCTCTTCGTCGGTCTCCCCAAGGCCGTCATCCACGATCGAGCCGGCAATAGGAACGACGTCGAACGCGATGGGGCGCACGTACTTCTTTGGCTCGGGGAAGTCAACGGAGGAACCATCGTGGGTAAGTGTTGTGACGTCACCGTCGATCACCGCGCGGATCTGGGAGTCCAGCTCGTCGACACCCGCCAGGCCACTGCCGGACACCGCCTGGAAGGTGCTCACGACTAGGCGCGCGAGCCCAGCCTCCCGGTGCAACGGCATGAGAACCGGCATCGCCGCCATGGTCGTGCAGTTGGGGTTGGCGATGATTCCCCTGCGCGCATCCGCGATCGCACCCGGATTGACCTCGCTGACAACGAGGGGCACGTCGGGATCCATGCGCCACGCCGAGGAGTTGTCGATCACGGTGGCCCCCGCCTCCGCGAACAGCGGGGCGAACTCCTTGGATGTCGCGCCTCCGGCGGAGAAGAGTGCAATATCGATACCGCTCAGGTCGGCGGTCGCGACGTCTTCGACGACCACCTCCTCCCCCTTCCACGGCAGCGTCGTACCCGCGGAGCGTGCCGACGCGAAATAGCGGATCCTGCCGACCGGGAAGTCGCGCTCCTCGAGAAGCCGGCGCATCACGCCACCCACCTGTCCGGTGGCGCCCACCACCGCGACGGTCAGGTCACCGCGGCTCATCGCCCGGTCCCGGCGTATACGACGGCCTCGCCGTCAGCATCGAGCCCGAATGCCGTGTGCAGCGCCTGGACCGCGGTCGTGGCCGCGTCCGCACGCGTGACGACGGAGATGCGGATCTCCGACGTGGAGATCATCTCGACGTTGACCCCCGCGTCGGCGAG
>Ga0129336_10000524_pt1 | contig 22373 bp, 29 predicted proteins | sample CPB6_02_DNA_FD_96878 | JGI IMG/M metagenome (GOLD analysis project Ga0129336, IMG submission 96878) | Freshwater to marine salinity gradient microbial communities from Chesapeake Bay, USA - CPBay_Sum_0.6_0.2_DNA | ecosystem: Environmental > Aquatic > Marine > Coastal | place: USA: Chesapeake... | reverse complement strand
CGCAGCGGCGGTGAGTTCATCAATGCCCTGCCGGGCCCCGCAGACACCAGCGTCGGCACCCGCGTGCTGGAACACGCCGGCGGCCTCGAGTGGGCCTGAGGCCAGAGGCCTCTCCATACCCTGAGCCGCGAACGATCACGGGGCGGCATGCCACATAACGGGCGCGTAGACCCTCGCTACACCCAGATGGCCAATCCCGCACATGCCCAGAACTGGCAGCAGGTCCAGCAGTGGGGGTCGAACTGGCTGGGCCCAGCGCTGCAGCAATCGGTCACCTACGGGATGTTCCCTCTGCAGTCCCTGGCGGCTGGCGCGATCGATGCCGGCGCCAAAGTGAGCCGCACCCCTGGGGTGTCAGGCGGTGGTCGGCCTGGGTATCGCCAGCGGGGCGGCCAGACAGCGCCAGCCCCCAGTCCCCAGCCCCCAGCGCCCGCTGCACCGCCGGCACCGGTGAAGGACTACACCGACGCCCAGGGCAACCTCTATGACGGCAGCAGCGGCCGCCTGAAGCAGGGCGCCGCTGCACCCGCCGCACAACCTCCGGCACCCCAGCGCCCGCCGGCCGCCACCCGCGCGGCAGCCGCTGGCGGAACGATGGCGGCGGTGGCCGCGGCGCCCCAGGTTGCTGCCGTCACCACCCCCGCTGCGGCCAAGCCCAGCGGCGCCCCCAGCTACGAGGGCTACCAGGCCGCGGCCTACCCGGGTGAGAGCATGCTCTCCGATGCCACCGCCTTCACCTCCGCCCTGAAGGCCAACGGTGGCCGCTTTGATGGCGCCACGTTCGGCGTCGGCGATGACACCTTCCAGAAGGCCGCGGCGCCTGCCCTTGAGGGCCTGCAGCAATCGCCCCTGCGCCCCAGCGATGGCGGTGCCCTGCCGGCCGTCGGTCAGCCCCAGGCCGCGGCGGCTGCCGGCGGTCGGGCGGCGATGAGCGATGCCGATCTGGAGGCCGCCCAGACCAAGGCCTTCATGGGTGCCAGCGATTCAGCCCTCGGCGCCAAGGCGGTGCGGGAGCTGTTGCACGGCGAGCTGGCGGCCCGGGGCGAAACGCTCGATCCGAACGTCAACAAGTATTCGATCGGCAGCCTGCGGCAGATGCTGGCCAAGCGCCCCGGTTCGGGCGCCGTGGCTCAAGATGCGATCCGTGAGGTGCCGGCCGTCACCGATCAAGGCACCGTGGTGCAACCCTTCGGGGATGGCCGCGATCCCAAGTTCACGGTCGACGCCAAGGGCCTCGATGGCCCCAGCGGCAGCCTGGTGCCCAGGGCGGAGCAGCGCTACCCCAGCCTCAGCGAGGTGGTGGACGGCTACATGACGAGCCCGACGGGCCTGCCGGCCAAGCTGGCCGCCAACCCCGCCAATCAGGTGCCCCTCGATCAGCCGGCCACCTGGGAGAACGCCAACATCACGATCGATCGCGGCACCGGCGTCAACGACGGCGCCCTGGCGGCCCTGGCCTCCAGTGGCCTGGCGCCGGCACCGAGCAAAGGCCAGGAGGTGGCGGCGGCGCTGGCCGGCAACTACGGCGGCAACCAGAGCCTGCAGGGGCTCTACAACCTGGGCTACGTCGATCCCGACAAGCTGCCCCCGGCCTACAGCCAGGGGATGACGCTGCCGTCGGGCATGAACTGGTGGGGGCGCTGAGTCATGGCCGCACAGAACGACCGGGAGCCGATCTACCTTGACCGCCAGCGGGCCGAGCAGATCGCTCAGCACGCCAACCACCCCTTCATGCCGGAGCTGCCGCTGCCGCCCGGGCAGCTGCCGCCCGCGGGCCCGATGCGTTCGCCCCAGCCCGTCGGTGGCCTGAGCCAGCCCGGGGCGTACCGCCTGCCCAACCAGGGGTCCAAGACGCCCGCCGGCGCCTACCTGGCCCCCTATGGCGATGTGCTGGTGCCGGCCGCGCCTGAGAACACCAACCTGGCGGCACCGGCGGGGGTGCAGTGGAAGAAGGCAATGCCGGCGATGCCGCAGCCGGAGGCGATGCTGGGGATGATGGCGCTGCGGCCGATGCAGCAGGTGCTGCCGGGCAAGGACCGGGCCGGCACCCCGATGCCGGGCTACAACCTGGAGGCGGCGCTGCCGCCGGCGGAAAACGCCTTTGTCAGCCCTGAGCTGCAGAAGCAGGCGTGGCAAAGCATCCCGCGGCGTCCTGACACCGGCGCCCCCGCCAGCGCCGTGGTGCCGCCGCCGGCACCGGCAACGCCACCGGAGCTGCCGGGGTCCTGGCGGCCGATGATGCAGCCCACGGTCGTCAGCCAGAGCTTTGAGATCGTGGGCCGCGATCAGGCACAGCCGATCCGCCGTCAGGCCGGCGTCGATCGCCCCCAGGTGACGGGCCGCCCGCCGGCCGGGAAACGCCTGGCCTGATCACTACCCTGCGCCCAGGTCACCGCTGAGCGATGGGGAAATCGAAGGGCAAGGGCAAGCGCCGCTTTGCAGGCAGCCCTGAGTTTCGCCAGGAGCTGGCGGCCAAGAGCAGCGGCAAGAAGAAAGGGAAGTCCGGCATGGGCAATGGCGGTGCCCCCGCGCCGGTGCCGGCGTTCCGCTCTGGCGGCTCCGGCTTTGGGAATGGCGGCGGCATTGCCGGTTATGCGGGCATGGGCGGCGCCGGTGGCGGCTTCGGCAACGGCGGTTCGGCGATGATCTGATCGCCTGCTGCCGCTCATACCCTGCGGCCAGGTGACGCTGCAGCGGGCGGATGGGATCCAAGAAGAAGGGCATCGACTACCTGATGGAGGACTTCATCCCCTCCGGTGGCGATCCGGCCCTGATGATGGGCACTGGCAAGTATTCCGATCGCTACATCAAGGCCTCTGACAGCGCCTTCGGGTCGTACTCCAACACCCGCACCGGCAAGGCCGACAAGCGCTACAACGGCACCGAATCGGGAACGTATCTACCGACGGGTGACAACTGGCGGCAGGACCGGCTGGCGGAAGATGTCAGCAACCCCTACTACCAGGAGATCGCCCGCAAGATCGGCATCAACCAGCTGAGCTCGGCCAATGACATGGGCCAGGTGCTGGAGTACCTGGAGAACCAGAGCAAGCCCCAGGTTGCTGCCGCCCCTGCGGCCCCGGCACCAACACCGGAGCCGGAGAAGCCCAAGCCGCCGGCCTTCAACCTCGGCGACTACACCGAGCCCCCTGCCGAAGGCCAGCCCAATCAGCAGGGCGTTGGCTTCATGCGCCAGTTCGTCCAGGACGTGAACAACCGCTCCAGCCAGAGCCGCCCGGCTGTGGAGGCCCCCAGGCCATCGCTGTACGAACAGTTCGCGGCGGACTACGAGCGCAGGCAGCGGGAACGGCGCGACTCCTTTGCGGCAGACGCCACCGGCCAGGCGCCGGCCTCTGACGCACCGGCCCAGGAGCAACAGCAACAGCCTGCTGGAACCTTTGCCCAGGCCACCGGGCTGCGGCAGGACGATCGCAATGCCGATCGCGCTGATCGCATCGCCACCGGCGGCGAGCCGGAATCGACGCGCTTCGCTGGCGGCAGCGCCTTCGGCGTGAGAATGGGCCGCGGCTACGAGGAGCTCAACCGCACCTACGACAGGCTCTCCGGTCGCCGCAGCGGCTGACGCATACCCTGCCGCCAGTTGAGGTCTGGCCGCCGTGAGCTCGAGCAGCACCAACAAGCAGCCGCTGCTGATGGATCGGCCGCTGCTGGAGATTCGCCGCCTCGATGCCACCTCGATGCCCAGCACCGATGTGGACCCAGCCACCGGCACCAGCGGCGTGCTGCTGGTGGACTGCACCAGCAATGACGGTGCCCTGATCGAAGCCATCTGGTTGATCCAGCGGGTGGCGGGCAACTCGATTCCGGTGAACCTGTACCTGTCCACCAGCAACCAGCTGCTGGGTTCGATCACCGACGGCGGCAGCGCCGACAGCTGGTTTGTGGGCCAGGCGCGCTTCGAGGTGGGACCTGATCCCGGCGCCACCCAGGACTTCGCCCTGCCCAAGCTGCTGGCACCGGTCCCCCACGCCGGCGCCAACACCACCACCACGCCGGTGCAGTTCACCGGGTTGCGGCTGGCGGGCGGCCAGGCTCTGTGGGCCTGCGTCTCCTCCACCTCCGCGGTGCCCGGTGCGCCGCTGATCGCCGCCCAGGGCGGCTTCTATTGAGGTCGTGGGCCGCGGCGGTGATCGCTTCTCGCCCCGGGGCGGCGCCGGCCTGGGCCAGTTCGGGAAGGCCGATCGCTTTGACCTGAAGCCACGGCCCGACACCGGCGTCTACCCGCGCAAGGGCAAGGGCCTGGGGGTCACCGGCGAGGCGGCGTTCCCCGATCTGCTGGCGCAGCTGGACCGCAACTCGGGCTATGCCGCCTGGCGGCTGGGCATGAAGATCGCCTTCAACGAGTTGATGCGCGATCGCCGCCAGTTCCTGCCGGTGCAGGTGCTCGATCGCCCCAGTTGGGCGCCGCAGGAGGGCTGGGGCTACCGCGAGGCGCTGCAGGTGCTGTTCCCGTCCAAGGGCAGCCCCGAGGGCCGCTGGACCGTGATGGTCAAGCCCAAGGGCAGTGAGATCAGCCCGCTGCCGGTGACAGCCGCGCAGCAGCGGGAATTGATCACCACCAGCGAGGACGGCCGGGCGCTGCGGCTGCTGGAGGTGGCTGTCGGCGCCACCTGGGGCCGCGATTCGCTGCTGGCCGCCAGCAGCCTGATCGGTGAACTGGTGGAGGACAGCGGCCTGGGCCCGACGGAGGTGGCCGATGAGGACGGCGCTCTGCAGCTGCTCTGCGTCGGCGTCTACCCCGAGCAGGGCCTGATGCTGTTTGACGGGACGCAGTGCTGGCGGCGGGAGCTGCTGGCCACTGGCCGCCGCGTGCTGCGCCACAGCACCGTGCCGGAGGGCGAACCGGTGCCGCGGTTCCGCGAGGGCCGCCACCTGACGCAGGTGACGACGCTGAGCTGCAACTGCCCCCAGTACCTGGGACTGGAGTACGCGCGGCTGCGGCCGGGGGAACAGCTGGGCGGCCAGGCGTTCTTCCCCACCCGCGGGCCCGAGAGCCAGAGCGCCAGCCGGGAGGCGGCCAACCTGGCGGAGGAGCTGCTGGGGGTGCCGCCGCCGGTGGTGCGCCAGGGCGATCCGCTGGAGGGCGTGGCCAGGCGGTTCTTCAATCTGTCGTGGCAGCGGCTGCCGGAGGCGAGCTGCAAGCACATCCATGCGGTGCGCTTTGCCCTGGGCTGCCCGCTGGAGGAACCGGACGATGCGCTGACGCTGGCCTCGGACTACTGGGATGGCCTCAAGGGCATGGCCGATGTGGAGGAGCTGCGGGCGCCCTTGGCCTCACCCCGGTTCGTCTCGGCCCTGCGCAGCACCCTGCTGAATGAGGACGCCTATGCGGGCCTCTCGAGCACCATGGCCTCCGGGTCCGCCGGCGATGCCTACGGGATCGTGCCGGGCAAGCTGGTGCTCGATCCCCGCCAGGTGAACGCCATCACCATCGAGGACGAGGACTCGCCGTTTCGCCGCTTCAATGCGCAGCAGGCCACCGCCGAAGCCCGGGCCGCAGAAGCCGCGGTGCTGGGGGATCTGTGGGTGGGCCGCGGCACCAGCAGCAGCAGCCTGATCTATGAGGCGCCGGGGGTGGTGCTGGCGGAACCTTTCGTCGCCAATGGCGCCGTGGTGCCGCAGGTGTTGCCCTGAGGCCGCGGATACCCTGCCGCCACGGGAGGGTGGTCGATGACGCTGACGATCCGCGAGAAGACGGGCCAGCGCCTGGGCACCCTGCAGCAGCCGCTGCCCCTGCCCGTCAATCTGACGGTGGTGGAGCCGCCGCCGCAGGTGCTGGCGGTGACGCTGGGCTACGACGGCCAGGCGCCGACGGCGGTGTGGGCTTTCGAGGGCCAGCGCCGCATGGAGGTGAGCGCAGTGCGGCGCAGCAGCGATCCCCTCGCCAATGCGGTCGGCGTGTCGGTGGTGGACCCCCGCGATCACCGCCTGATGGGCCGCCTGGTCTACAGCGACAACGGCACCGGCGACACGGTGGTGCTGCCCAAGGGCCGCTACCTGCTGGTGGCCAGCCTGGGCCTGCTGGAGGAGGTGAGCGTCGAGCTGGTGGTGCGCATCGCACCACCGAAGGTGCCGCTGGTGGGACGCGCCACGGGCGGTGATGCCAGCGTGCTGACGCCGCCGGAGCAGTTGCTGGAGGGCATCGGCCTGGGCGGTGATGCCGGCAGCCAGCTGCTGAGCCAGCCGCTGCTGGAGGGCATCGCTACGGGCGGCAGCCCGTCGGTGCTCACCTACACGGCGATCGAGGACATCACCACCCGCCTGGTGGCGGCCGCCGCGGGCGTGAGCACAGCGGTGGCGGCGCCATCGCCGTTCTTCTGGATCGATCGCCGCGGCCGGCGGATGGGGCCCGATGTCCGCATCACGCCGCTCACCTACAACCAGCAGATCTGGCGCAACGCGGACTACCGCCTGCTGCTGCGGGTCACCGACAACCTGGGGGCACCGGTGGACCTCAGTGCCCTCACGGTGACGGTGGCGGTTCACGACGGGCGGCGCTTCGTTCGCCACGCCACCCTCACGGTCGATGCCGCCCGGTTGGCGGACGGGATCATCGATGCGGAACTGGCCTGGACGCTGACGGCAACGCTGCCGGATCAGGTCTGGATGGACGTGCTGCTCGAGAACGGCAGCGGCCAGGCCCAATACCCTCTCGAGGCGATCTGGATCGTTGAGGACGGCCTGACAACGTGACGATCGAACTGATCGCTGACAACGATGTCCTCGAGGTGCTGATCCCCGGCGAGGCAGGGCCTCCGGGGGCCGGCATCGCCCTGGGCGGCAGCACCGGCCAGAAGCTGGTCAAGCTCAGCAATGCCGATGGCGATGCCGGCTGGGCCAATGACTTTGTCCTGGCCAGCCAAGCAGAGGCCGAGGCCGGCGCCGACAACACCAAGATCAGCACGCCGCTGCGGGTGGCGCAGGCGATCAGCGCCCGCATCAACGACACCCTCACCTCGTCCTCGACGACGCTGGCGCTGAGCGCCGCCCAGGGCAAGGTCCTACAGGACAGCAAGGCACCGCTGGCTTCGCCGGCCTTCAGCGGCACGCCGACGGCGCCGACGCCAGCCCCGGGCAATACCAGCACCCTGCTGGCCACCACCCAGTTCGTGGCCGATGCGGTGGCCGCCGGGCTGGCGGGCCAGACACCGCGGGCGTCGGTGAAGGCGGTGGCGGTCAGCAACGTCAGCCTGAGCGGGCTGCAGACGATCGATGGCTACACGCTGCTGGCCGGCGAGTCGGTCCTGGTGGCGGGCAACACCGCCGGCGCCGAGAACGGCCCCTATGTGGCGGCCGCCGGCGCCTGGTCCCGCCGCACGGATTTCGACACCAGCGGTGAGGCCACCACCGGTGCGGCGTTCCTCGTCACCAACGGCACCCTCTACGGCGGCACCACCTGGACGCTGATCACCGGCGGTGTGATCGTGCTGGGCACCACGCCGCTGGTGTTCTCCCAGACGGGCGCCAGCGGCGGCAATGCCGGCAACGGCCTGCAGAAAAGTGGCAGCACCCTGTCGCTGGCGACGCTGGCGCCGGGGCAGGTGTTCCTCGGCAACGGCAGCAGCGTCGCCACCGCCACCTCGATCAGCGGGGTGCTGCAGATCAACAGCAGTGGCGTCACGAGCTTTGCCGCCGGCGCCATCGTCAACGCCGACATCAATGCGGCCGCGGCGATCGCCGACACCAAGCTGGCGACGATCAGCACCGCCGGCAAGGTGGCCAACAGCGCCACCACGGCCACCAGCGCCAACACCGTCAGCGCGATCGTGGCGCGGGATGGCAGCGGCAACTTCAGTGCCGGCACCATCACCGCCAACCTCACCGGCACCGCCAGCCTGGCGACGGCGTCAACGACGCAGGCGCTCAGCGACGCCAGCACGGCGATCGCCACCACCCTGTTCGTCAAGACCCTGTTCGGTGCCGGCGCCGCCGGCGGTACGGCGGACTGGAACAGCGCCGCCAACACCCGCGCCGGATCCGGCCCCAACCTGCTGGCTGGCAATGCGAGCAACGGCCCGTCGGGCACCGCCAGCCTGTTCCACCCCCTGAACCTGGAATCGGGCACCGCCCGCGATGGCACCGGCGATCTGGCGCAGCTGGCGATCGGTCAGAACGTGGTGGACCTCTACCTGCGGGGCCGCAACAGCGGCGCCTGGTCCAGCTGGCAGCGGCTGCTCCATGACGGCAACATCAGCAGCTACGCCGCCAGCGTCAGCGCCGCCAACACCTTCCTCAATGCCGGCGGCCAGACGATTCGCGCCGCCGCCGGCCAGGACGGCCTGCTGTTGCAGGGCAGGGCCGGCGGCAGCGCGGGCTATGCCGTCACCCTGATCCCGACGACGCTGTCGGCCTCGCGGACGCTGACGCTGCCGAATGTCAGCGGCACGGTGATCACCACAGGCGATACGGGCACGGTGACAAGCGCGATGCTGGTGGGATCGATTGCCGATTCCAAGCTCAGCACGATCACCACGGCCGGCAAGGTGAGTGGTTCGGCGATCACCAGCGGCGACATCAGCACCAGCGGCAGTTTCTCCACCAGCGGGGCCATCAGCACCACCAGCACCCTGGCGGTCGGGCAGGCCTCAGCGGCGGCCAACGTCGACCTCGACCTTGCCGGCACCTACGCCCAGACGATTGTCTCGATGGGTGCCAACGCCATCGACTGCTCGACTGGCAATTACTTCACCAAGACGATCAGCGGCAATACGACGTTCACCGTGAGCAACGTGCCGGCCAGCCGCTCCTACGCCTTCACGCTGGAACTGAACCACACCGCCGGCACGGTGACGTGGTTTTCGGGCGTGGTCTGGCCCGATGGCGTGACGCCGGCACTGACGACGGGCAAGACGCACCTGTTCATGTTCGTCACCGATAACGGCGGCACCCGCTGGCGTGGTGCGGCGCTGACGAACTACACCACCTGATCGATGGATCCCACGACGCAGCGATTCATGGGAGGAGCAGCCGGCTACCGCTCCAACCGGCCGCAGCTGGTGGGCACGAGCACGGCCACTCCGACGCTGACAGATACCACCACCAAGGCGCTGTCGGTGCCCAGCGGCGTTGAAAACGGCGATCTGCTGGTGGCTGCGCTGTTTGCTGGTGGCGGTGCCGCCAGCGGCTGGGATCTGCCGGGCTTCGTTCTGGTGGTGAGTGACATCAGCGCAGCGCCGAACATGGCCCTGGGCTATCGCGTCGCCGCCAGCGAACCGGCCAGTTACACCATGACCACGACGCTGGCTCGAAAGCTGGGCGGCACCATGCTGGCGTTTCGCGGCGCCGCCTATGACGCCGTCAGCAGCGGCGGCGGCACCAACGGCATCAGCAGCGGCGTCACCGCCTCCAGCGCCGACAGCCTGCTGCTCGGGTTCTGGGGCATTGATCAGTCGTCCGTGACGTTTTCAACGCCGTCGGGCATGACATCCATCGCCGGCTATAGCGACTCCTACTCAGGGCTGTTCAGTCCGAACTGGGAGATCTTTTCCCAGTCCGTGGAAGCCGGTGCCACGGGCACCCGCCAGTCGCTGGTGAATGGCACGCCCACCAACTGCTCCGCCAAATTGCTCGTGATCAAACCCAACTGATGGCCTACCTCCACATCGCCACCGGCGCCTATCCACTGACGGCCGCCGACATCCGCGCCCAGCTGCGGGATGTGAGCTTCCCAGCCGATGTGGCCGGCTTCGAGGCGGCGCTGCCCGCCTTCGGCTATGCCGTCGTGGCCTCCACAACGCCGCCAGCGGCCGATCACACCCAGGTGCTGCAGGAGGAGTCGCCGCGGCTGGTGGACGGGACGTACCGGCAGGCCTGGCGCCTTGATCCTGCCGGCGCTGCCCTGGTGGCGGAGCGCACGGCCCTGGAGGCGCAGCGGCAGCGGCAGCAACGGGACGCCCTGCTGGCGGCGAGTGACTGGACCCAGGTGCCGGATGCGATCAATGCCGGCGCCAACCAGGACGCCTGGGCGGCCTACCGGCAGCGGCTGCGGGACATCAGCGATCAACCGGGGTTCCCGTGGACCGTGGCCTGGCCAGCAGCGCCGGCCCTGCTGCCGCCTGCGGCGGAGGTGAACTACCGCCTGTTCTATGACGCCCTGCTGGTGTCGCCGGCCTATGGCGCCATCCGGCAGCGGGCCGTGAACAACCCGGCGGTCTTGACCGCCTGCGTGGAGTTCATCGCGGCGATCGGCGATGCCAAAGCTGGACGGCCCAACGAAGCCGCGATCCAGGCCTGCGTGGATCTGCTCTGCGCCGCGGCGCAGTTCACGGAGCCGGAGCTGATGGCCCTGGCGGAGGTGATGACCTACGGCGGGCTGAGCCAGCTCTATACCCTGCCGGCATCGTGAGGCTCGATACCCTCGCAGCAGTTGGGTGACGGCCCGTGGCGGCGTTCGAGAAGCAGGAGCTGGTGCGCTACATCGAGGCCTATGCGGCCTCCAAGCCCACGGGCAATGAGCTGCTGCAGACCTGGGCGGCCTCGATGCTGTCGGGCTTCCTCGATGGCCTGGAGGTCAGCGCAGTCGACCCTGAGCCCGAGCCCGAGCCCGAGCCCGAAGTGGTGGCCTGCGAGGTGAGCAGCGATGGCTGATCCCGCCTACAACCTCACCTGGCAGGCGCGCTGCAGCAACGGCGCCGTCGAATACAACAGCCTGTGGGTGCCCACCGCGGCGCAGGCCAAGGCGGAGATCACCACGCTCGATGCCAGCGATCTGCGCTACGTCGTCTGCCAGGGCGCGCCGCCGCTGGATGTCGATGGCGGCACCACCGATGGTGATCTCGAGACGCTGATCAGCCCCCTCAATCCCGACGGCGGGACGCTGGCTTGAGCTCCATACCCTGACGCCGCAGCAGCGCAAGCACCGTGGCGTTTCTCCAGTACCTCCAGGACGCAACGCTGGACTGGCTGCGGGGCTCGGCCTTTCCACCGCCGCCCTCGGCCCTCTACCTGTCGCTGCACAGCAGCACCCTGGCGGATCCCGGCGATGAGGTGAGCAGTGCCGTCGGCGGGCGGGTGCCGATCAACCAGTCGGATTTCTCCACCACCCGCTGGTTGAACGGGGTGGATGGCGGCACCCGCGAGATCGTCAACAACCGGGCGATCGTCTTCGACATCGCCACCAGTCAGATCGAGGCGGTCACCTTCGCCATCTGGGATGCGGCGGTCTCCGGCACCCAGCTGATCAAGGGCGACGTGATCCCTGACACCACCATCGCGGAAGGCGATCCGGCGGTGTTCCTCTCCGGCAGCCTCTCGATCCGGGTGGCCTGATGACGCTCAACCCCGATCGGACGCCGGTGCGCCCCCTGCGGGGCCCCTACGCGGCGCTGCTGGCGGAACTGCAGAACCTCAAGGACGGCGAGCTGTCGGTCTCCCTCGATGACGGGCGCCTGCTGCTCAGTCTGGAGGACGAGTTCGGCGTCAACACCTTTCTGGCGGTCGGTGGCGCCGTCAGCTCCCTGAGTGGCACCGGCCCGGTGTTGATCGCCGGCACCACCCAGAATCCGATCATCAGCATCAGCAACGCCGCCACCGGTGCGGCAGGCCTGATGAGCGCCGCCGACAAGCTGAAGCTCGACGGCATCGCCAACAGCGCCAACGCCTATGTGCTGCCGCCCGGCAGCCTCAGTGTGCTGGGGGGCGTCAAGGCCGATGGCACCAGCACCCAGATTGACCCGGACGGCACCATCCACGCCGTTGGCGTTGGCGGCGGCGGTTCGGTCACCCTGGTCTCAGGCACCGGTGCCATCCAGGTCACCAACGGCACCACCACGCCGCTGGTGGAGGTGCTGCCGGCCAGCACCAGCAGCGTCGGCGTGGTGCGCCTGGCCGACGGCGCGGCCCTCAGCGCCGGCACCGCTGGCCGGGTGGTGGATGCCGCAGGTCTGGCCGGCCTCAACCTGATCACCGCCACGCGCCAGGTGCTGGCCGGCAGCGGCCTCAGTGGCGGCGGCGCCCTGTCCGGCGATGTGACGCTGTCGCTGGTCACCGCCTCCCAGGTAGAAGCGGAGGCAGGCACCGACAACGTCAAGGCGATGACGGCGTTGCGGGTGGCGCAGGCCACGGCGGATCTCGTGCTGCAGACGCGGCAGATCACGGTCGGCGCCGGCCTCACCGGTGGCGGCAACCTCACCGCCGATCGGACGATCGGCCTGGACCTGGCCTCTCAGGTGGACGCCGAGACCGGCACGGAGAACACCAAGCCGGTGACGAGCCTGCGGGTGGCGCAGGCCATCACCGCCCGGGTGATCAACAGCCTCTCGAGCGTCAGCACCACCTCGCCGCTGAGCGCCGCCCAGGGCAAGGTGCTCAACGACGGCAAGGTGCCCAATGCCCGCCAGATCCTGGCCGGCAGCGGCCTCACCGGTGGCGGTGATCTCTCGGCGTCCCGCACCCTCTCGGCGGACTACGCCAGCCAGGCGGACGCGGAGGCGGGCAGCAACAACACCAAGCTGATGACGCCGCTGCGCACCGCCCAGGCGCTGGCCACCCGGGTGGCGGGCACGCGCCAGATCCTGGCCGGTGCTGGCCTCACCGGTGGCGGCGATCTCTCGGCTGATCGCACCCTGGCCCTCGCCGGTCAGGCACTGCTGCTGCACCAGCTGGCGGGCACGGGCCTGGTGACCCGCACCTCCGCTGGCGGCATTGCCGTGCGCGCTCTCACCGGCAGCGGCGGCATCGGCGTGACAAACGCCGACGGCGGCACCGGCAACCCCGTCATCAGCCCGACGGTGGCGAGCACCGGTCAAGCCGAAGCGGGTGCCGCCAACGACGTGCTGATGACGCCGCTGCGCACGGCGGAGGCGATTGCCGTCCTGGCAGCCACCTCCACCGTTGAGCTCGTCACCTTCACGGCCAACGGCACCTTCAGCAAGAGCGCCAACGATCTGGCCTATGTGGTGGAGGCGATCGCCGGCGGGGCCAGCGGCGCCAAGAGCGGCACCAGCGATCCCGCTGGCGGCGGCGGCGGTGGCGGCCGCGACTGGCGCTTCCTGCTGGTCTCGGAGATCAGCAGCACCGTGGCGGTCACCGTCGGGGCCGGCGGCGCTGCCGTGAGCGCCGTGGGTGGCGGCGCCGGCAACCCCGGCGGGCTGAGCAGCTTCGGGAGCTACCTCACGGTCTACGGCGGCCGCGGCGGCACCGTCACCGGCGACGGCGGCTTCGGCGGTGGGCCCCTGGACCCCAGCAGCTTTGCCGAGGTGGCTGCACCCCAGGGGGTGCTCGGCGCCCTCAGTGGTGGGTTCCCGTCCGTCCATGGCGGCGGCGCCGGCAACGGCGGCGAGTCGGTCTATGGCGGCGGCGGCGGTGGCCGCTCCACCGGCACCGGTTCCAGTGGCGGCAGCAGCCGTCACGCGGGCGCCGGCGGTGCGGGCGGCACCTCGTCGTCGGGCCAGGCCGGGCAGATCCCGGCCGGCGGTGGCGGCGGCACCCAGACGGGCACCAGCAGCGGCGCCGGCGCCCGCGGCGAGGTGCGGATCTATCGCATCAAGCGGAGGCCCTGAGCGTGAAGCTGCCGTCGCTGATCCAGGTGACGCCGGAGCCGCCGGTGCCAGCGCCACCGCCACCGGCGGCGCGGACGCCGGTGCATGTGACGATGTCCGCCGATGCGCTGCTGCTGGTCGGCGCCCTGGCCTGGCTGATCTGGAGCCGCCTGCTGCGAACCACCGTTGCCCAGAAGCTGGACGGGGTGTTTGCGCCGATCGAGGAGGAGCGTCAGCTATCGGCGCTGCTGGCCCAGATCGGCGTGATCACCGACGCCTCACGGGTGGTACTGGCCGCCTTCCACAACGGCGAGATCGACAACTACGGCTTCCACCTGCAGAAGCTCACCACCGTCAACGAGTACATCGCTCCGGGCGGTGAGGCGATGCCCCATCCGATCCGGGATCTGCCGATCGGCCGGGTGATGGTGGAGTTGGAGATGCTGATGGAGGCGCCGGGCTGGGTGACGGCCGAACTGCACGACGGCCTGCCCCAGGCCTGTCAGGATCACCTACGGCGCAATGAAATCCGGCGGATGACGAACCGCCTGATCCGCGTCGGCAGCCTGCCGATCGGCATCCTCTCGCTGCAGTACGTCAGCAGCGAGCGGCGGTCGCCGGACCTGGAGCGCACGCCCTACGACGAGATCCTCGAGCGGCTGGTGGAGGAGATTGGCGCCATCATGCGCCGGCGGGTGGTGCATCCCGGCAGGCTGCGGGTGTTCCTGGGGCGGATCCTGGGGATCGGCCGCGGCGTGCGCCACGGCGGGCGCGGAACTGGCTGAACCTACCCTGCGCGGCAGCTCCGCTTTCCTTCCGCCATCACCTTGGACAAGGAAGAAGTCAGTCACAGCCAGATCTATCACAAGCTGGGGACACTGGAAGGTCTGCTGCTGGGGGTGCAGCAGACGCTGGCGCAGCACGCCGTCCAGGGCGATCGGCTGGAGGATCGGGTCAATCAGCTGGAGCGCAATGACTCCAGCGGCCATGGCGCGGCCAAGACGGGCGGCTGGCTGGCCGGCGTGATCGCCGTACCCCTGGCCCTGGCGTTGCTGTCCTGGGGGCTGACGCAGTGGGCACCGACACCCCGCAGCCGGGACGCCGGCCCAGGCCATCAGGGGCAGGGCCATACCCTGACGCCAAGCCGATGAGGGGGCGCAGTGGATGAACGTCGCCTGATCGTCTCCTCCCTGCTGGTGGTCTTCGCGCTGCAGTTCGCCTGGGTGTTCGGCATGCAGCGCAGCTGTGTGGTGAGCAGCGCCAACAAGGGCGGGGCTGCGGCGAGCCAGCTGTGCGCGATCGCCGCTGATCGCTTTGGGATGGTGTCCCGCTCCGCCCAGGATGTGTTCCTGTCGCTGCTGGTGCCGATGGGTGCCGCCGCAGCGGCGGCCGCCGCCCGCCGCCGCAAGCAGGAGGACTCGGCGCCGCCGGATCCGCGCCTGGGGGGCCAGCCATGAGCATCGCCCCACCTGCGGCCTACACGCTGCCGCTGACACCCGGCGCACCGCTGCTGCTCAAGCTGCGCCTGAAGGCTGCAGCGACAGACAGCGTCCTTGATCTGACGGGCGCGCAGGTGAAGCTGGCGTTCTTCAGCAGCGACGGCAGCCAGCAGCTCGCCAGCTGCAGCGCCACCCTGGTGTCTGCCGTCAGCGGCCGGGTGGACCTGGCCCTGGGGGCTGGCGATACGGCCGGGATTCCGGCCGATGCGCGCTACGACTGCCTGCTGATCAACAGCCTGGGCAAGCGCCGCTACCTGTTCTATGGGCCGGTGGCGCTGACGGCCATCGTCGACGGCGGCACCGCTGCGGCGGTGGGCGATGACATCGATGGCGGCACCGCCCTGGTGGTGGGTCCGATCGACATCGACGGCGGCGGCGCCTGAGGCGCTGCATACCCTCAGCGGCAGATCGGGCCGAGGGTGTGTCAGAGCTGAAGCGCCTGCGCTGGCGCCGCGACAGCGCAGCCAACTGGCAGGCCGTCAACCCGGTCCTGCTCTCCGGCGAGGCAGGTCTTGTCACGGCTGAGGGCGGTTCCGCCGACGCCTGGCGCTACAAGATTGGTGATGGCGCCACCGCCTGGAACAGCCTGGCGTTCCACGACACCCTGCTGCCCCTGGTGGCGGATGACGATGCGCGGCTGAGTGATGCCCGCACGCCAACGGCCCACAACCAGGCCTGGAGCACGATCACCAGCACGCCCACCACCCGCTCGGGCTACGGCATCACCGATGCGGCGGCCAATGGGGCGGTGGGCAGCAGCGGCCTGACGCAGAACACCGCCAAGCTGCTGGGCCGCGGCACCGCTGGTGTCGGCGCCATCGAAGAGATCACGCTCGGCACTGGCCTGTCGCTGTCGGGCACCACGCTCAATGCCACCGGCGGCAGCGGCGGCGGCAGCGGTTACATCTGGTTGTTCTGAGGTTCATCCATGGCCATCACCCCCAGCAAGCTGTTCAACCCCACCAGCTTGCCGTCGACGACAGGAGCGGTCTTCACCTGCCCTGCTGCAACCACGATCTTCTACAGCGGCTTCACGCTACACAACACCAACAGCACCGCTGAGATGGTGGAGCTGTGGAATGTGCCGAACAATGGCGGCTCTGTCGGCACTGCCGCCGATGTGCCCCATCGCTTCTTGAAGATCAGCCTGGCGGCCGATGAGACTTTCATCTACGAAGCGCCTAATAATGGCATTGTTCACGATGCCGCCAATGACACGATTCAAGGTCGAGCAACGACGGTGTCAAAGGTCAACATCACACCCCACGGCGTGAAGGACGTTTGATCATGGCAGGCATCAGGCGGACAAGCAGCAGGTCCAGCTTTTATGGAGACAAACTCGGCGGCGGCATGATTGCCGCCAAAAAGGCTGGGGAGCCTTCTAACTTGAGCTTCCTGCTCAAAATGAGCGGTGCCAGTCAGGGGCAGATTTTCAAGGACTATGGACCTAATAACATAACTTTTACCCCATCGGGCTCTGCCGCTGAATCGACGCTGCAGGCCAAGTTCGATGGTTACAGCGCACTGATTAACACATCCGGCGGCAGTGGCGGGTTCGTACTGGCGAACTACAATGCCGCATTCGATGTCGTCGGTAGCGATTTCTGCCTAGGCATTTGGATTTATCCAACCGCCTACCAGGCGGGCGGTGCTCGCATCGTTTCATGCGGCGGTGGCACCATTGCTTTCAATGGCACAGACGGAATCCACTGGTTTACGCAACTGACAAACACCGGTGCGATTCAGACTCAGTTTTACAATGGCACTGGCGTTGACGCCTTCTCGTCGTCAGGCGCTACGTTTTCGCTGAACCAGTGGGGGTATCTCACCATTGCCAAGCAGGGCGGCACCTGTTACACCGGCGTGAACGGTACGGTGACCGCGAGCACCAAGACCCTGGTGCGCCCATCGACCAATCCAAAGTTCTGCATTGGTGGGATCAATGGCGACAGTGGAGGCGCATCCAACTGCTTCCGCGGTCACGTCAGCGATCTATTCCTGCGCAAGGGCGTAGCGGCATTCACGTCGAACTTCACACCACCGGTTCGCCCCTTCCCGTACTGACGGGGCAGCCAATACCCTCCCGCCAGCTGCCGGTGAACCGTGCCATCGCTGCTGGACTTTGCGCTCCACACCGACTCGCGGCTGGTGGGGCACCGCCGCTTCTGGGAGGAGCTGCAGAAGCTGCTGAGCCCTGAGCAGCGCCAGCAGCTTGAGGCCGGTGGCGGCCTGTACGAGGACATCTGGAAACCGGCGGGGCAGCAGGCGGCTGAGCCCGGCGCTGCCGCCAAGCGCATGCCGTACTACAGCCAGGTGGATTCCGCCACCAACCAGGGGCTGCGGATGTGCTTCTCCTCCAGCAACGCCATGCTGGTGGAGGCCCTCAAGCCCGGCACGCTGCACGGCAGCAACGGCGATGACCAGTACCTGAAGGTGGTGCAGCGCTATGGCGACACCACCGAGGTGGGTGCGCAGCTGGCGGCGCTGCGGCACTTCGGGATCACGGCGCGGTTCACGGAGAAGGCGAACTGGCAGGACCTACTGGCGGCCCAGCAGAAAGGAGAGCTGATGAGCCTTGGCTTCTTGCACAAGGGGCCCGTCAACGCACCGGCGGGCGGCGGCCACTGGCTGGCGGTGGTGCGGGTGGCGCCGGAGTACCTGATCGTCAACGATCCCTACGGCGAGATCGATCTGGTGGCGGGGACGTACCTGAACCGTCAGGGCAAGGCGCTGCGCTACAGCCGCCTGAACTTCGAGCCGCGCTGGTCGGTGAAGCAGGAGGGCGGGCGCTGGCGGCCGGCGCTGAACGCGGGCTACGCGATCTTCGCCAAGGTGTAGGGCCAAGAAGCCCTACTGGCACTGGGTGGTGTTGCCCATGACGTAGCAGGTGGTCGTCTGTCCCGTCTGGCTGTTGAAGCAGTAGATGATGTTGCCCACCTGGCGGCAGGTGGTCTGGGCGCCGGCGGCGCTGGCGGAAAGCAGCAGGGCCGCGGCAAGGAGGAGAAAACGCATGGCTGAGGCTGAAGCACTCCTCCAGGTTGGCCCACGGAGGAAGGAGACGGCAACCCGCCAATGAGGGGGTCCCCATACCCTGCCACTGCCGGAGCAGAGCCCATGACGGATCGGTTCGTCAAGATCGCCAATGACGCCAGCGAGGCGATTCCCGTCAGCGACAACGGCGGCAGTCTGACGGTGGACGGCAGGGCCTATCGCAGCACGGCCACCATCACCCGGCCAGCCAACGTGACGCCCTACGGCGTCGGCGATGTGATCGGTGACACGAGCGGCAGCGCCATCATCACCCTGGCTGGGATCGGACCCAGCGGTGGCTTCATCGAGATCCAGTCGGTGCGACTGCAGATCTACTCGGGCACCCTGCCCACGAGCATGACGAGCCTGCGCCTGCATCTTTACAGCGCTTCTCCCACGGCCATCGCCGACAACGCCGCCTGGGATCTGGTGGCCGGCGACCGGGCCAGCTACATGGACTACATCGATCTGCCGACACCTACGGACCTCGGTTCGACGCTGTTCACCAGGAGCAGCAGCCCCAGCTCGCTGCTGAAGCTGGCCAGCGCCAGCACGTCCGTGTTCGCCCTGCTGCAGACCACCACGGCCGCCACCTTTGCGGAGAACAGCACGGTGCTGGATCTGCGCGTGACGGCCATCGAGAGGGGCCTCTGACGGCCAGGCTGACAGCGGGGTGTGCAACAGCGATGCACGCCCCCTGAGATCCCTTGCGGTGACTGGGGCGCGAATACGACATCCGGCCCGTCCAGGAGGATCTTTACCTGGCCGTCCTGGAGTGCAGACGCCAGTCAGAGCAAGGGATCTGAGCGAAAAGCCAGACGACAGGAAACGACAGCAAACGGCTGGTATGGACCCGTTTGTGCACGGGCGTGCACAATGTGCACGAAGCCCAGGTAGTCGTTTTCCTATTCGCCATGGCCTCGATCAACGTCCTGCGCGGCAACCTGTACCTGCTGGCCAAGCTGCCGGATCGCCGCGATCCCAGCCTCTGGCGGCGGCAGCGGATCCCCATGAAGCTGCCCGACACCCCCGCCAACCAGCGGACGGTGCGGCGGCGCCTGGCGGAGCTGGAGCGGCAGCTGGAGCAGGGCAGCTTCTCCTGGGCCTTCTGGACCGACGAGGAGAGCAAGACCCTGCGCTGGCGCGATGCCATCGCCCTGCTGCACCGCAAGAAGGTGGTGCTGGGCCGCACGGGCGAAAGCACCTGGAACATCTCCTACATGGGCCGGCTGCGGCAGATCGATGGGCGCTTGCCCTGTACCACCACCTCGATGGAGGAGGCGCTGACGAAGTACAAGCGCGACAGCTCGTCCTACAAGGAGATGTACTACCTGCTGCGCCACATCTCCAAGCTGACGGGCGTGGCCATGCCGGAGGTCCCGATCCCCACCTATGGCCAGGCCAAGCTGGTGGAAGTGCCGACTGACGCTGAAATCGTCGACTGGGTGTTGCGCACGCCGCCGCCGGCCCGCTGGTACTTCGGGATGATGGCCACCTACGGATTGCGGCCCCACGAGATTGAGCACGCCGTCATCCAGGAGAGCGGCTTCTGCAACGCGCTTCAGGGCAAGGTGATGAGCAGCGCGCCGGGACTGCGGGTGATCCCGCCGCTCGAGCCGGAGTGGATTGAGCTGTTCGGCCTGATGGAGACGCAACGGCGGCCGCGGCGATCCAGCGGCGAAGGCCGCGGCGATGCGGTGGCGGGCTGGCTGCACAAGGAGAAGCGCAAGCTGGGCATCACTTGGCGGCCCTACGCCCTACGGCATGCGTACGCCGGCCGGCTGTGGCGCCATGGCGGCGCGCAGCTGGATCTGTTCGTGGCGGCCGGCACCATGGGCCACACCATCAACGAGCACGTCAAGACTTACCGGGCCCACATCGCCCCGGTGCAGCTGAGCCGCTATGCGGCGGCGGCCTTCGGGGAGGACTACCTGGAGCGGGCCCGCTCGGCGGTCAAAGGGTCAAGCCCGGCACCACCAGTCCCAGGTTGATCCGCAGGGTCCGCCGTGCGGATCCCTTGGGGGTGAGGTCCACGATCTCGCGGCCGAAGCGCCAGCGGCTGCGGCGATCCACATCGGCCTCCTGGATCAGGCGCTGGATGTGACGCTCGCTGACGCCCATGGCCGCGGCGGCATCCTTCGGCGTCACCAGCAGGCGCTGCTGGCGTGCGGTGGCGGAAGCGGCCGCTGAGGCCATGGCCCTGGACTGCGGTTCAGGAGAACCCTAGCAGTGGTTCGGCGTGAAGCAGGGTCAAGGGGCGGGCCTGCCTCCGGTGGAAACAGGCCTTAGCCTTGAAGCTCCACTGCAAGGAGTTCATGGAAACCCTAGCGATACGGCCCTGGAACGGCACTCCGATTCAGCGCCGCACCACCGACGGCTACGTCAATGCCACGGCCATGTGCAAGGCCAACGGCAAGCTCTGGTCCGATTTCTGGCGGACCAACCGCTGCACCGAGTACCTGGAGGCTCTTTCGGGAACTATGGGAAATCCCATAGTTGGCCCCAAAGGCCTTGTCCAGACAAGGGAGGGCAACGGTGGCGGCACCTGGGTCCACCCTGACGTGGCCACCGAGCTGGCCCGCTGGATCAGTCCCGCCTTCTCTGTCTTCGTGAACCAGTGGTTCCGGGAAGCTGTGGAGGGCCAGATCGCAGAGGCGCCTACCTCTGCTCCAACCGCCGTCCCCGCGCTCTCGCCCCAGGACAGCCTGGATCTGATCGAGCGGTCGATGGACCTGCTCGAGCGCCTCGGGGGAATGGACGATCGGGATCGCCTGCAGTTCAGTGACATGGTCCGCAACGTGACGGCCCGCGGCGCTGGTGGCTACCTGCTGCCGCCGGCGCCAGAGGACGAGGAGCTCACGCTGTCGGATGCCTGGCTGGAGGTCTTTGGCGAGGCGCTGCCTCGCTCGAAGTTCAGCCCGGTGGGGACGCTGGTGGCCAACGCCTACAAGGAGGAGTTCGGCGCCAAGCCCCCGAAGCGCACCCAGTACGTCGATGGCGCCCCGCGCAAGGTGAGCTCCTACCGGCGGGGCTGGCTGCTGCAGACGCTGCAGCGGTTCAAGGAGCAGGTCTTCGGCAAGAAGGGCTGAGCCCTCAGCTGAACCGCCCGGCCCCCGGAATCCGCCGGCGCCCCGGTTGCCGGGGCCTTCTGGGCTGCTCCATCACCTGGGCTGTGGACTCCGGTGGTGCGTCCCCCACCAGCAGGCCGCGGCGGCGCTGCTGCTGTAGGAACGCCACCAGCAGGTGGTGCAGCTGGTCGCCGCTGCGCTGCAGCCCTGAGCGGCGCAGGGCGCCCTCGACGGCCTGGAGCACAGCAATCAGCAGCCCATAGCTGCAGGCCGCCGCCTGCCACTGGCCGCCGGGCGCCCGCTGCAGCGCGAGCTCCAGGGCCATCAGCACGTCTGGATCCAGTCCTGGATCTCGATCGGTGAGCGGGCCCGCAGGATCCGCAGGGCCTCGCTCTCCAGGTCCCGCAGCAGCTGGCGGGACATCTGCAGCTGGCTGGCCAGCCGCGGGATCGAGGGGGCCGGAGTCATCAGGTAGCGGCATTGGAGGATGTAGCGCTGCTGGGGCGTGAGACCAGGGCAGGTGGCAAGGTGCCGCAGCAGGGCGCGGCGGCGTTCGTTGCGCTGCAGCGTCTCTTCGGGGCAGCCCTCGGTGGCGATCAGCGCCATCAGGCTGACGGCCCCGTCACCGGCGGGGATGGGGGCATCCAGGCTGCGGGTGCTGGCAATGGAGGCGGCCCGCTGCACCGCCCGCAGTTCCTTGAGGGTGAGGCCGGCGCCTTCGGCGATCTCGGCCTCGGTGGGCGGGCGGTTGAGCTCCCCGGCCAGGCGCACGCCGGCGCGGTGGATGCGGCGGATCTGCTCGCTGATGGTGGCCGGCAACACGATGGTGGAAGCCTGGCGGCCGACGGCCACCTGGCAGGCCTGCTGCGCAAACCAGATGGCGTAGCTGCTGCTGCGGTAGCCGTACTGCGGCTTGAAGCGCAGGTAGGCCTGGTGCAGCCCCAAGGTGGCGGCCTGCACCAGATCCTCCAGGGGTACACCGCGATTGCGGAACCGCGCGGCCACCTTGTGGGCCAGGCGCATGTTGCACACGGTGAACCGTTCAAGCGCCCGCCGGCCGCGGCGCTGCACCGTCATCGGCGCCAGGTCCGGGCCTTCCGGCCAGTCCTGCCAGGCGCGGATGCGGCGTCCCAGCTCGATTTCATCCGCTGCCGTCAGCAGCGGATAGCGGGCCGCAGCGCGGCGCAGGTGGTCGAGAACGTCCGACAGAAGCCTGGTGCGTCAACCGAGGTGTAATTCATGTCGCGCCGGCGGCAACACCTGCACGCAGTTCAGGT
>Ga0129336_10000522_pt1 | contig 22392 bp, 32 predicted proteins | sample CPB6_02_DNA_FD_96878 | JGI IMG/M metagenome (GOLD analysis project Ga0129336, IMG submission 96878) | Freshwater to marine salinity gradient microbial communities from Chesapeake Bay, USA - CPBay_Sum_0.6_0.2_DNA | ecosystem: Environmental > Aquatic > Marine > Coastal | place: USA: Chesapeake... | reverse complement strand
TCAGCCAACATAACAGTAGGTGGAATCTCTTACACGATGTTGACGTTTACTGCATCGGGGACGTTAACGGTTACCACTCCTGGTTTGTTTGACGTCCTTGTTGTGGGCGCTGGTGGTGGTGGTGGAACAACCTATGGTGGAGGTGGCGGTGGGGGTGCCCCATGTCAACAGACTATCTATTTGAATGCCAACGCTTATATCACCATTGGAGCAGGTGGCGCTGCTAACCGTAACGGTAGTGCAACTCTTCTTTCTTCTACCGCTACAACTGTTTTAGATTTGACAGGATTTGGTGGTGGAGGTGGAAGCACTGCTGGTACTGCTGGACTTCCTGGTGCATCTGGTGGTGGAGGTGGTGGACAAGATTCTCCAGGAGCAGGTGGACTTGGTGGCTCCGCACAAGTGGATGGTTTGACTGGAAAGGCTGGTGCTGGTGGTAGCAACAACGCACCAAACCCAGGAGGTGGCGGTGGTGGATACTCTGCTGCTGCTTCTGGAGGTAACGGTGGTGCTGGATTTGACGCATCATCATGGCGTGGAGAGGCTGCCCTAACCACTCGCTATTGTGGTGGTGGTGGTGGCAGTTCTGGTGGTACTGGTGGCGCTGGTGGTGGTGGCAACGGAGGTTCAGCAGGAACAGCAAACACTGGTGGTGGCGGTGGAAGTGCTTCCGCAGGTGGGTCTGGAATCGTCTTAGTAAGGTTTAGGCTCTCGTAATGGCACATTTTGCACAGGTAGTAGAAAATAGGGTTACACAAGTAATTGTCGTGTCCAACGATGATTGCGGTGGAGGTACTTTTCCAGAAAGTGAGCCGATTGGTCAAACTTTCATTGCTTCCCTTGGTCTTGAAGGACAATGGTTGCAAACCTCATACAACAACAATTTTCGTGGTTGCTATGCTGGTATTGGGTTTGAGTACGACCCTATTCTTGATATATTTATTGAACCAACTTATTAAGGAGTAATTAATGAGCGCACAGTATTTTGCACAAATTGATGACAACAACGTCGTCACTCACGTCGCGGTGGTCATGGAGGATTTCCTCAAGGCTAATCCAGAACGCTATCCAGGACGTTGGGTTGAGACCTTCTTTGATACTGAAGGAAAGACCTACGCTGGTGTTGGTTTTATTTACGACGAAGAAACAGAAGATTTCACCCCACCAGTAATGCCAGAGGTTACTGAATAATGCCTCTGTCATCTGTTCTTGGAGCAAGTTCGGCAATTCGCCCAGGTGTTTGCACGTCTTCTACACGCCCATCAGTTCCTTACACTGGTCAAACAATCTTTGAGACTGATACCAAGCGTTTAGTTATTTATGATGGCGCATCTTGGGTATATGTAGCCGACGCCGATACTCCTCCTGGGCTGGAGTTAGTAAAGGCTCAAACATCATTTACGACCGCTTCAACAATAACTGTTGACAACGTATTCACATCGGCTTTTACAAACTATAAAATTATTGTAAATTGCGCTGCATCAACCACATCCAACGCACAAATGAGACTGCGGGGAAGTGGGTCAAGCATCAGCACTAGCACTTACAATGCTGTGTATTTGCTTGTAACCACCGCAAGCACAATAGCAAGACTAGCAAACCAAACAGAGTTCCGTTTTGGTACATTTGAGACAACTAGAAATTATTACGAAATTACTATTGGTGCTCCGCAACTTGCCCAAGCCACCACTTTTATGTCCGAAGGTCTTATAGCAGAGGGCGCAAACTATACGACTATGCGGCAAGAATATTGGCGCGGAGCAAACACAAATGCTACGGCCTATGACGGCATTGAAATTTATCCAAACACGGGAACATTCACAGGAACATACGCCATTTACGGATATAGGATTTAATAAATTACTAAGTAAACTACGGTATACTTAAGAAGTCAGGAGATATTAATGGCAACTTTTAGCAAAGTAAAACTGTCTGGTAGTACCAATGGTCGTGGTATTTCTATTTCCCAGACTGGAACCCTTGGCAACACTATTCATGCTACGGGAACCTCGTCTAGCACTTTAGATGAAATCTGGCTATATGCCAACAACACTCATTCTTCTGCCGTAACTTTGACCATAGAATTTGGTGGAGCAACGACGACAAGTGACCTCATTCAAGTTTCTCTTCCTGCTACCCCATCTGGACTTGTTCTTGTTTGTCCAGGTTTGATTTTGAGCGGAACTGGCGCTGCGGTAACAACGGTTACGGCTTTTGCTGGAACAGCAAGCAAGGTTGAAATCTTTGGATTTGTTAACCGAATTGCATAAGGATTAGTACATGAGCAGGTACGCTGCTAGAACTCAGCAAGGCGCAATTGGGAATTGGGGAAAATCCTCAACCTTTGGTTTTGTTGACAGTTATGGAATTGCAAGTAATGCAAGTACTGCCATTACTGTTAGTAATAAACCTTATCGTTTAATTACGTTTACATCAGATGGTACGTTAACTGTTACTACTGCTGGTCTCTTTGATTTCATCATTATTGGTGGTGGTTCATCTGGAGAAACTTCTTGGAATGGTAACGGCAGACCTGGTTCTGGGGGTGGAGGAAGTGGTGGTTATCTTGAAACCACTCTATATCTACCTGCTACAACTTATTCAGTTGTAATTGGTGTTGGTGGTGCAAACCCCGCAACCCAAATAGCATACAATTTTGGAACAGCATCAACAGTTACACCCAGTGGTGGTCAAGCCATTCTTGTGAATGGTTCAGCAAGTGGAAAAGGTGCTGCTCCTGCATGGTCTAGTAGTAACGCTGCACCTTACCCACTACAAGGTGGGACCAATGGCGGCTCTGGCAATAGCACTAGCGGTGGTGGGGGTGGAGGACTTGGTAGTGCTGGTAGTGCCGCTGCTGGTAGCACTGGTGGCGCTGGCGGTTCAGGAAAAGACATTTCTCTTTGGCTTGGACAGTCTGCTGGCACCACTCTTGTTGGAGGTGGCGGAGGCGGTGCAAGTAATACACAAGGATTTGGAGTAGGGGGAAGCGGAGGCGGTGGAGGCGCTGCACCAGGTACTGGAGTGGCAAACGCTGCTGCAAACACTGGTGGTGGTGGTCGTGCTGGTTCAGATACGGATGCAGGAAACGGCGGTTCTGGTGTCGTTTATGTAAGGTACAGGACATGAGTCAACGTTTTGCACAAGAAAAAACAAAGTATTTTATTGTTTTAACATTTGCTGCTAATTAATCGCTATGGCACGACGTAAGCCAGGTCTTCCTGCTGGACGTAAATCGCTAACGGAGCGAATTAATGAAAGCATGGCTGAGATTGACGCTCAGCGTGAGCGTACTCGTCAGCAAGTCGCTGGTAAGACGGTTCCTGGTGGTGCCGAAGTTGATGATAGTGGTCGGGCATTAGTTGACACTACGACTGGTCGTGAAGTAAGTCGTGAAGACTTGCCCATTTTTTCTACGGTTCACGTTGCCCAGATTGCCAACAAACCAGATGACCCAAGTAACTATGGTCAAGGACCTTCAGCAAGCACCAGGCTTTGCTCACACAAGTTTATCGTTGACCAGCCAATGATGGACTTATACGGAGCCAAAATGGGTTACGCATTGGTTCGTTTCCACAAACATGGGCGCAATGGAACTGATTATGTATATGGCCCTATGGACGTAGGCGTGTACGAAGCGTTTGCTAGAAGCAACTCTAAAGGCCATTTCATTAATACAACGCTTAACGGCTACGGGTATCGCCCAGCAGCGCAAACACCATACGCAAATGAGTTCTCTGACTTCAGTACGCCTAGTGGAACGGACGCTGCTGGCATTAGACTGTAACCATGCGTAAAATCATTGGTTACACGGCATTTTGGTTGTTTGTTGCATCTGTAGCAAATACCATTTGGGCGCTTTCTGTATACAACCGTTCTTTTTTAGTGACGCTACCTCTTTCATTTATTCTTGGACATTACGTATTTAAGGGAACAATGAACCTTGTTCAGGGCGTTGGTTTTATTTATTGGGTTACGCGAGACACCCATAAGGGCTTTTCATTATCTATTGGTTTTATGAGAGAGACTGATTACCCGTGGCGTACAGGTCGTGGATTACAAATTGGTATTGGTAAGTACGTATCTCAATTTGGCATTTGTAAACGAAATAAACCTCAAAATGAGATAATGGGTTTGACAATGGCTGTTAAAGGCCGTGAACTACAACACAAGCCCAAGGAGATTAGGGAATGGCGCTAAACCTTTGGAAGAAGATTACTACAAAAGAATTACCGTCTACACGGATTGGTCGTATGGACCTTCCGTCTTTGATGAATTGGTACGAAACAACCTTGATGGAGTTGGGTGCTAGTTTTGATAAGCACCGTTATCACAACGGAACTTACTCTGATTTAGACGAAGTATTCCAAATACTAGAGGACCTACATTACGAAATAGGCAGCCGTGCAGAACGAAACGGATGAACTAGAGGAGCCACTTGATATTGAGGAACTCTCCCCAGAACTAGATGAGGCATCTACAGAGTTTGTAGACCACCTTGTAAAGAAGTTAATTATCTTTACTGAAGAGTTTTGTGACATTGAGTTTTTCCCATACCAGATACCAATTGCCTACCGTTTGATTGAATCTATCATTCTTGGTGATGGTGACGAAGTTACTGTGATTGGTTGTCGTCAGTCGGGTAAATCAGAAGTTCTTTCTGGAGTAATGGCTTCTATGATGGTCATTCTTCCAAAGTTGGCACCCGTCTATCCAATGTGGTTGGAAAAGTTTGAAAAGGGTTTTTGGTGCGGTGTATTTGCCCCAACTGAAGACCAGGCCGATACTGTGTTTAGTCGCATTGTTACCAAGTTGACAAGCGAACATGCTCTCAACTTTTTGCTTGACCCAGAGATTGACGACAAGGCCGCTTCTGGTGGCGCTCGTGGTAAGGGCAAGATTATTACATTGAAGAACGCTGGGTCACTTTGCCGTATGCAGACTTGCAACCCAAAGGCAAAGATTGAATCAAAGACTTACCATTTTGTGCTGGTTGATGAGTGTCAAGAAGCCGATGAGTTTATGATTACCAAATCAATTAAACCGATGTTGGCGTTCAACAACGGAACGATTTGCTTGACTGGAACTGCTTCTCGCAACAAATCATACTTTTACAAGATGATTCAATTTAATAAAAGGCGTTTGGTAAACGGTGGTAAACGGCACCGACAAGCACACTTTGAATACGATTGGCGTGTTGCTTCTAAGTACAACAATAACTACGGGAAGTTTATTTCCAAAGAACGTGTTCGTATTGGTGAAGATTCAGACGAGTTCCAAATGTCGTATTGCAACAAATGGATTCTTGAAAAAGGTATGTTTATTACCGAAGAACGGCTTGAGCGTTTGTTTGACCAAAGCATGCCACTTGTTAAAGAGTGGTGGAGAACTCCAGTGGTTGCTGGTATTGACGTTGCTCGTTCTAACGACTCAACCGTTGCTACCGTGGTTTGGGTTGACTGGGACCATCCAGACGCTTTTGGGTTCTACGAACATCGTGTACTTAACTGGTTAGAAATTAATAACCAAGAGTGGGAACAACAGTACTTTGAAATAGTGGACTTTTTAAGGCACTATTCGGTAATCCGATTGGGCGTTGACTCTCAGGGTGTTGGTGGTGCTGTGGCAGAACGTCTCCAGTTGCTGTTGCCCGATATTGAGGTAATCGCTATGTCGTCTGACTCAAAGGCGCAGCACGAACGGTGGGTACATTTGACAGAACTCATTCAGCGTGACCAGTTGATTATTCCAGCCCATTCTAAGGCACGGCGTACACGACCTTGGAAGAGGTTTAACCAGCAAATGTCAGACCTTGAAAAAGTTTACAAAGGTCCGTATCTTTTGGCTGCCGCCCCTGAAGAAAAGGGAGCCTTTGACGACTACCCAGACTCATTGGCTCTTGCCTGCGCTATGACTGTCCACGAGACTATGCCAGAGGTACAGGTCGGCATATCCCCGTTCTTTCGGTAGAAACTACTAAAAAATGATAAAGTAGACGTAAGAGATATCCACCTTTGGAGGATTATAAAATGCAAGACCCCACCGTGAACATGTCCATTGCTCCGCAGAACCCGTTTCCCGAAGCGCAGCGCAACGTTTTTGAACGTTCTATGGCACCAAGCATCCCTGGTAACAAGGGGCCGCTTCGCTTTGAAGAGGGCGTGGCAACTGACACTGACATTCCAAACGACTTCTCAATTGGTGCATATTTTGACACCGCTCCGTCGCCCATGCGTCAGAACCACAACAACCCAGAGATGTTCTATAAGCATCCTGAGGACACCATGCGCGAGCGTGCCCACGTGGGTTCGGCTTCGTGGATTGAAGCCCCTGCCCTTCTTAGTGACTTTGTGACGGGTGCTATGGCTGGTGACGGGATGCCAACGTTTGAGATGGAGATGAATCCAGGTACTCACGTAAACAGGCCAAATCCGACTGTCGTTTTTGACTGATTAAAGCCTATAAAGGCTTAGCAGGTAACGGCTGTGGCTGGTGAAGGCGCTTCTCCTAGAGGTAGAAGTAGTGACCCTAGAAAGGTCATTATCCCGCTGACAACCTCCCTCTCTGGTATCCCTATTGCAGGGTCATACCAGGGAGGAGGTTTGTATGACTTCTCCGCAATGAAAAAGGCCCGTTGGTCTGAGTTTTACGGTTCTCAGCATGAACACAAAAACCTTGGGTATGACTACAACTTTAAGAATAGATTTGTAGCCAGCGACACTGGTCGTCGTCTTGGGTTTATTGGAAACGTTGGTGGTTACCAAACTGTACGACGAGAATCAAGTAGTGCAAAGGTAGTACAAGAACCTACTGATGTTTTTAAACCGCACCAGCCTTTTACAAAAATTAAAGGTGCTGGCGTAAGTCCACGAATTCGTTTTATTGACACTGCTCGTATGCGAAGCAGGGCAAAGTTCTTATACAACAAGGCAAACCCAGCCAACATTAATGAATTGGACATTCAGCGACGACTTGATTACAGCGAAGTTAAGCAGGTTCGTAATGAAAACTTTGGCCCTACAGACAAGGGCACTGGGTTTGGCAGGTTGCGGTGAGCGATTTTTGGATTGCAGTCATTGTTGCGCTTATCCCAGTAGTAGGTGGGGGCGTTGGTTGGCTCATCAAATTCATGCTTGAGTTTAGGGATGAAAACAGGGCAGACCATAACGTAGTCATGGAAGCCATCACAGAATTAAAACAAGATGTTCGTGATGTGAAGGGTGACTTACATGACCACATGGCTTGGCACGTTACTAAGAAAAAGTAAGGATTTATATGAAGCAACTACAAAATATCACTCTTCGTATTCTTGCAACATTTGCCGCAAGCGGTCTTGGAGTTATCGGAGCGGGAACAATCGCTGGAGTACCCGTGTGGAAGGCAGTGTTTATGGCTGGCATTGCGGGTGTGGCAACCGTAGTTGAGGGATTGTCTCGTGAGTTTTTGGATGATGGAAAACTTGACCTTGACGAGATTAATGAAGTGTTTTCAAAGGTTGACAAGAAGGCACCCAAGAACGAGGAAGTGTGAAAAAGAAAATCTTTTTTATTTCTTTGTTATTTTTAACCGCATGTGGTTACGACGGTTCATACCGCTATCCATGTCAAGACCCAGAAAACTGGAATTTAGATGAATGTAATCCACCAATCTGCGAGGTAGATGGAGCATGTACAGAGACCTTACTTGGATTCAATCCATCAGAAACAACTATCGCAGACACCGTTCCAACCGAGGAGACAGTAGCACCGTGAAGCAAAGACTTACCCCAGAAGAGATGGACTCAAGACTTAAGTTTGTCGTCGGCTGTGTTTTGGCTGGCGTATTAACTATTACTACGATTGGCGTTCTTTACGCTCTTGTGTTTGTCACCCAGCCCATTGGCGCTCAGGCAGAGAATGACAAGATGTTCTTTGGAGTGCTGTCCAGCGTGGCAACTTTCATCACTGGTACACTGGCTGGTCTAATGATTTCTACTGGTAGAAATAAAGAAAATAATACTGATACAGAGGAGAATACCAATGCCTAAGAAAGCCCCCTGGGATTACATTGTTCCCGTTGTTATGCCACTTGACCTTCAGGGAGTTGTGCCTGGAAAGTTGCCGCCAAAGTTGCTGAAGCCAGCAGTTGGTGGTGGCAAGTTGCACCATCTTGCAGCAAACGCATGGGCGGCAATGGTTGCCAAGGCTAAGGCTGATGGCGTTGAGTTGAAGCCGACTTCAGCAGGTGACACATACCGCGAATACGAACTTCAAAAGAAGGGTTTTCTTTCGCGCTATCAGAATGAGCCAATTGCTGGTGTGAAGCCAAAGGATTTTGAAGGCAAGAAATGGTACCTCAAGAAGGGTCAGGCCCCCCTTGCAACGCCTGGGAAGAGCATGCACAACCTTGGGTTGGCTGTAGACGTTCACTCAGCCGCTGAAGAGAAGCGCATTAACTGGCTTATTGCCAATGTTAAGACTTTTGGTTTCTCGTGGGAAGTCGTTCCTGAAGAACCGTGGCACATTCGTTATGTTTGTGGCGACAACGTTCCTCAGGCAGTGGTAGAGTTCAACCAACAGCAGAAAGCGGTTTAACAAACACACTACAACTTGGAGCACAATTTGGACAGTTCATCACTGATAACTGATTTACTAAACCCACAACGAGAACATAAGCAAGTAAATTGCAAACTGGGTAAGTTGTTGGATAGTTTGTCAAGCGAAGAGTCTGACGCAATTAACAAAGCGATTGAGATGATTCGTACAACGCAATACCAAGGGAAAAACAAAACATATAGTACTGTATGGCTTTCAAAGGTTCTCCGTAAAAACGGATACCCTATGAGCGTAAGTACTGTTCAACGACACGTTAACAAGGAGTGCTCCTGTGACCAATCTGACCAATGACTTAAACGGACCAGAACGCAAAGAGCGTGTCATTGGTCAGTTAATTGATTTGCTGAACAGAAAGAACATCAGCATTGATGACATAGGTGACGTAAAGCGCGTATCTATTTATCAGTCTCTTACCAAGAACGAGGATGGTGAAGCAGAGGTTCATGACCTTGCAGCCATTCAGTTTTCTCCTACTTGGGATAGTGGTCCTAAGTGGCCTGTGGTTCATCAAGGTCCTTCATATAAGTTGCCACCTAAGAAGGCAATTAAACGAGAAAAAGCAACGTACAAAAAGGACGTCATTCTTCCTGACATGCAGATTGGTTACTACCGTGGAAGAAGCGGAGAACTTGAACCAACGCACGATGAGAAGGCAATTGAGATTGCCATTGAACTTATCAGGCATGTCAACCCAGTAACGATTGTTTGCTTAGGCGACAACCTTGATTTGCCTGAGATGGGTAAGTACCTCACTACACCTGCGTATCAGCAGACTACTCAAGCAACAATTGACCGAGCAACACTTCTTTGTGCTCAGTTGCGTGAGGCTGCACCAAAGGCAAAGATTGTGTGGCTTGCAGGCAACCACGAAGAGCGCATGCCTAAGTACCTTCTTACCAATGCAGCAGCCGCATACGGGTTGCGTAAGGGAAACACTCCAGAGTCATGGCCTGTTCTTACAGTTCCATACCTTTGCCGAATGGATGAGTACAAGGTTGATTACCGACCTGGTTACCCAGCATCTGATTATTGGATTAATGAGAAGTTGCGAATCATCCACGGCGACCGTGTGAAGTCGTCAGGCTCTACTGCCCACGTATATCTCAACAACGAAAAGACGAGTGTCATTTATGGACATATCCACCGAATTGAAACAGCCTATAAAACGCGAGAAGATTTTGATGGACCTCGCACTATTATGGCTGCTTCACCTGGTTGCCTTGCTCGTATTGACGGGGCTGTCCCGTCTACGAAAGGTGGTGTTGACCTTGATGGACGACCTCTTACTAGGTACGAAAATTGGCAGCAAGGTATTGCGGTTGTCACCTACGAAAACTCTGGAGAACACAAGTTCTCGTACGAGGTAATGCCAATCTATAACGGTTGGACTATGTATCAAGGTAAAGAGTTCGTAGCCAAGTAACCATGACAACCATCATTGGTATACAAGGCGACGGTTTTGCCGTAGTTTGCTCCGACTCTCGCATTACAACAAATGGAGATGGTACTGGGCAGATTGGTACGCTTCGTGAAGGCTCTAGCAAACTTGCCCAGAATGGTAAGTACATACTTGGAGCCGCTGGAGATGTGCGAGCAATCAACATCCTTCACCACGTGTTTCAGCCTCCAGCGCCACCGCCAAACACAAAGGGAAAGAAATTAGACCAGTTCTTTACTGCTCGTTTTATCCCTTTGTTAAGAGAGTGCTTTGAATCACAGGGGTATGCAGTTCCAGACAAGGACGACAAAGAGCATATTGCTGAACAAGGTTCATCAGTGCTCGTGGTTGTCAATGGGACTATCTATGTTGTAGAAAGCGACTACTCGTGGTCCTCTGAAGCCTCTGGTCTTTATGCACTTGGTAGCGGTTCCTCTTATGCTTTGGGGGCACTCCAAGTATTAGTTCGTAACAAAAAAGTAACTAGCCAAGTTGCAAAGACTTGTGCGCTTCGTGCCTTGGCTATTGCTTCCAAGTACGACCCCAACACAGGGGCACCTTTCCACTCCTTTGTGCAAGGTGAAAAAGTGAGCGCCAAACGGCGTAAAAAGGTATAATCATTAACACAACACTCAAGGAGTAGTTCATGAACAAGAAAATCAGCGTCTCTAGTATTGCTGATGTGGCAACAAAAGGTGGTGTCGCAGGTGTTATTTCTTACTTGCTTTCCACGTGGAATATTGACCCTGCACTAAACATCGTAATTCTTCCTGTTGCTTTGTATGCACTGAATGAGTTGAGCACGAAGGTTGGCGACCCCAACATTGCTAACTTCTTTGCAAAGCAGAGCAAGGTCGTTGAAGCAACCATCAAGGAAACGGTTGCTCAGGCAATCCCAACCGCCAAGCCGCTTAGCGAACTTACCAAGCCAGCACCAAAGAAGCAGGTTGCTAAGAAGCCAGCCGCTAAGAAAGCAAAGAAGAAGTAATCAAGTAAATGGCAATTGACTTCTGGTCACCGTCATACCGCGCTGCTGCAAGCGACCTCACGGTCGCAATCAGCCCATTGGGTCTGGTTGAATTAGCAGACGAAGAGTTTGAGGTTCATGGACCACGCCTAAATAGATACTCATCTGCTTGGGCGTGGTACTTGGGCCACCATTGGTCGTATCGCCGTGAGATGGGCGAAGCCCAGTTCTACATGAACTACGTCCGAACTATGTCGGACTACATCACAAACTTCTGTTTTGGTAAGGGTGTGCAATTCAAAGCCCCTGAACAGAACAATGCAATCATTCCTCACTTGCTTGATGATGTTTGGAACTCCCACAATAACAAGCACAAAGTGCTGTGGGAAATGGGTCAGTTGGCTGGAGTCACTGGAGACTGCTTTGTAAAAGTTGCTTATGAAGAACCGTACGTTGACAGCGTTGGTATTCCTCATGAAGGAAAAATCAGAGTCATTCCTCTAAACCCAGCACATTGTTTTCCTGAGTATCACCCTCATGACCGAGACAGGTTGCTTCGTTTCAAACTCAAGTATCGTTTTTGGGGAACGTCTGCTGAGGGAACTCGCCAGGTTTATACGTTTACTGAAATCCTTACTGACGAATTAGTTCAGCAATTTATCAACGATGAACTAATTGACGAGTACCCAAATGCAATTGGAATGGTTCCTGTTGTCCACATTCCAAACGTTAGCATTTCGTCATCTCCTTGGGGCCAGTCAGATATTTGGGATATTATTCCGTTAAATAGGGAACTTAACGAGAAGATGACTGAAGTTTCTGACATTATCAATTACCACGCCGCCCCTGTAACAATCATTACTGGCGCTAAGGCAAGCCAGTTGGAGCGTGGGCCAAAGAAGGTTTGGGCAGGTCTGCCTAAAGATGCAAACGTTTTCAACCTTGAATCTCGTGGGGAAATGTCAGGTGCTTTGGAATACATCCAATTCCTAAAGCGCACCATGCACGAAATTACTGGAATCCCAGAAGCAGCGCTTGGTCAGTTCCAGCCAGTATCCAATACCTCTGGTGTGGCTTTGGCTATCCAATACCAGCCATTGATGAACCGCTATCAGATGAAGAAGATTCACTTTACAAAAGGTTTGGAGCGCATTAACGAATTAATCATTCGTACTGCTGCGGTATTTCGTCCAGAAATGTTGGTTTATAACCAGTTAACTTCTGCTAAGCCAGAGCGTGACAACCTTTTGCAACTTGACCCAGCAGACCCAATTACTTATAAAACTACTATTCATTGGCCCGACCCGTTGCCTGTAGACGTTCTTATCAAGTTGAATGAGGTTCAAGCAAAGATGGCTTTAGGTCTGGAGTCTAAGCGTGGCGCTCTGCGTACCTTGGGTGAAGAGTTCCCGAACGAAAAGATGGAAGAAATCTTTGAAGAACTAATGGACGACGCCATTGACCAGGGGTCGTTGAACATGCTTAATGCACAAATACAAATGGCAGTCATGCTGGCAACTGGCATGGCTCCTGGTGCTGAAGGTCCTGGGGCTACGTCGGCTGGGGGGCCGAACGTATCTTCCGCAGGAGGTTCTGAAGGTCCAATGCCTGGAACGGCTGTTGGCCCGATAGAATCTGACTTGATGAATCAATTGGTAAGCAAGGCTTATGGTGCTAGGTTCGCCCAGCGTCGTAATCCAGAAGAATAATAACCCGTTTAATTAATTCAGTTAATACACGCCGAACTAGAGAGGTACACACCTATGGCAAAGCAATCAGACGACTCTGTAATCATTCCAGTTGAGGCTACTACAGCCATGATGGATGAAGCAGACAAGGTAACTGGTCAAAAGGGCAAGGCTTTTACGGAAGATGAAGTTGAGAACATCCGTAAGCAGGAAAAGGACAAGATGTACAAGCGTCTTGAAGAGGCCGATTCCCGCACCAAGGCACTTGAGGAGCAATTGAAGGTTCTTTCTGACGAGCGCGAAAAGGCGATTAAGGAAGCCGAAGAGCGTGCTAAGAAGGAAGCCGAAGCCATCCGTCTGCGCGAGTTTGAGGAGTTGAGTGCAAAGGAACTCCTTCTCAGGCAGGAGACGGAATTTAACCAGAAACTCAACAACGTTGAGGCTGAGTGGCAGGCCCGTCTTGAGGAGATTGACCGTGACCGTCAGGCACAGGCAGCCCTCTTGGACAAGGAGCGCCGTCACCAGGAACTTCAGACCTACATTGGTCGCCGTATGCAGGAAGAGCAGGAGTACATTATTCCTGAACTTCTTAACTTGATTAGCGGCTCATCTGAAGAAGAAATTGAAATGCAGATTAACAGGTACAAAGAAGTTAGTTCTGCTATTCTGGAAAATGTTCAGCGAGCGACGGCGGAATCCCAAAGTCGCTTGAAGGGTGCGGGTGTAACAGCCCCACCAGTTGGGCCAATGGAAACTCAGATGGAGCAGCAAACGTTAACAGCGGAGGATATCCGTAACATGTCAATGGAACAGTATCAAAAAATGCGAGAGCGACTTTTGAACGCACGTTCTTCACGGGGCCGTTTTTAGACCCTAAGAAGAATTACAAATAACTAACAACACCTATCCTACGGAGGATATTCTCTAATGGCACTTCCCGCACCAGCAGGTGGAGCAATTACGGGTGCAGACCTGTCGGCAATTACTACGACTGGTTACTCGTCTGACGCAACCCTGTCACCCGCAATCCAGACCATCTGGAGCAAGGAAATCTTGTTCCAGGCAATGCCCGTTCTGCGCTTTGAGCAGTTCGCTGTCAAGAAGACGGAACTTGGCGTCATGCCAGGTCTCACCGTCAACTTCATGCGTTATAACAACCTCACCACGGACGACGCCGTTGGCGCTGAACTGACTGAAGGTGTTCGCATGGAGCCAAGCGCTCTGTCTGCTTCGCAGATTCAAATCACCGTGAAGGAACAGGGTAAGTCGGTCGCAGTGACCGAGTTGCTCCTCAACGCAGCGTTTGATGACGTCATGGCGTCGGCTTCCCGACTCCTTGGTCGTCACATGGCCCAGTCAATGGATATCCAGGCTCGTAACACGCTTTACAAGGCTGGCGTTCCGTTCGGTGGTGGCGCAGCAGTTCCGCCAAGCGTTGTGTTCGGACGCAAGACCAATGGTTCCACCCGTGGTTCTATCGCTCCGTACGAGTACAGCGCCGCTGGTTCGGCTTCGGCCCCTGGCTACCTCTCGCCTGCAACCATCAAGGACGCAGTTGAGGTTCTCGCTGGTCAGAACATCCCGCGTCTGGGCGACACGTACGTCTGCTTCGTTCACCCGTCGCAGAGCCGTTCGCTCCGTGACTGGCCTGAGTTCATTGAAGTCACGAAGTACGCCGCTCCTGGCAACTTCATGCTTGGTGAAATCGGTCGTCTGTACGACGTCGTGTTCATTGAGACCACGCAGGTGCTCAAGGGTCAGGCTACGTCGTCTGACGTCGTTGACCTTGATGCCGCAACTGGTGGCTTCCAGGACCCGACTGCTGACTCGTACAACGCAATCATGATTGGTGACAACGCCTTCGGTCAGGCCATTGCATTGCCAGTGGAACTCCGTGACGGTGGCGTCATTGACTTCGGTCGTGAGCACGGATTGGCTTGGTATGCAATCTGGGGCTTCGGAGTCATCACCCATGAGAGCCGCGTGCTCATCAACACCAAGGGTGGCGCAATCGGCGCTTCCTGATAATCATCAGGTAAACTCAAGCGGGGGTCGGTGGGGAAACCCACTGGCCCCCTCTGTTTTAGTAACGTATAACATTAGGAGAATTACATGGTACGAAAGTCACAGCAATTTGCTGAACCCGTTGAAGACGATGGCGTTCAGGTCGCAATTCCAGTTCCAGAAACTGGTAGCAACCTCACTCAGGCTCGTGTAAAAGGTACATGGACGATGTACTGGGGCGGTTCGGTGTATAATTTTGTTGACGGAAAACGATTCAACATTCCTACCGATTTGTACAACTATCTGCGTAACAATGGCAACATCTACGACACTCTGTAAGGGGTAATATGCCAGGGTTTACAATCCCTAATGCACCAGATACTGATAAATCTACGCTTGACCAGGCAGAGCCAGACCGTGTTGATTTTGAAATCTTGGGTAATCGCAGGAAGGGCGTTGTTTCTGGAGGCGCAGTAACGGCTGTTTCTGGCAACATTGTTGCCGTAGCCTCTGGCACCATTTCCTATGAAGGTGCTGATTACGCTCTTAGCGCAAATGCCTCATACTCACTATCAAGTGCTCCTACCTCTGGTAACCGTTTTGACCTCGTGGTTGCTCGCTATGCAAGTAGCGCCGTAACTATCCAAACAGTTACGGGAACGGCTAGTTCCACCAATCCACTTTTCCCAACACTTTTGAGCACTGACGTTGTTCTTGCCGCCGTACTACGGCGAGCAAATGAATCAATTGTCTCTAACGACATTATTGATAAGAGGGCTTTTTCTCCATCTGTTCCTTCGGCAACAGTTGATTGGAGCAATGTTACTAGCAAGCCAGACCCTGTTATTACCTTGGGTGGAGACCTTAGTGGTTCAGTAACGCTTACTGATTTAGCAAGCGGAACTCTTACGGCAACCATTGCGGCAAACTCTGTAACTCTTGGAACCGACACGACTGGAAACTACGTTGCCTCGTTAGTCGCTGGAACTTCTGTCAGTTTGGCAAACAACACTGGAGAAGGCGCAACTCCCACTGTTTCAGTAATTGCTGACGACGACCAAATTATCCTTAGCACTGCTGTATTTAACTAGAGGTCGCAATGACCGATAGGCCACTTTCAGCGCCAACAGGCTCAGTTCAAGATATTTCTATTATTCGTCGCATGATGGTCAAGCGTCATCGTGAGCAACAACCTGCTTTAAATTACCCAGACCAAGACACCATTGATGGTGCAGACTCATCGGACGAATAAGCAATGGCCCACTTCCCAGCAACAATAGTTAATGAAGTCACTGAACTTGCTCGTACGTTCTTACGAGATTTTCCTAAGTTCTTTCAGGTTTCGTTTGATGCTGTTACTCGCACCTATGAATTAGGCAATCCAAACATTGACAAAGACTCTCTATATGTTGCTATTTACACGTCTACTACGCCAGTTGAGTTAGCAGCATCTGCGTTTTCTTTGGACGCAAGAAACGGTATTTTGCGACTTTCGTCAACTCCAGCCGCAAACTCTAAGGTAATGGTTGAAGGCTATTACTACGAGTGGATTCTTCCAGCAGACCTTGATTTCTATGCTCACCATGCGATTGAAGAGCATGTATATAACCTATCTGTGCCATTGGAAAACATGTCAGGAATTGTGATTGACACAATCGGTATGGCAACGGTTGTTAACGCTTTGTGGGCTTTGCTGAGTGAATACAGCCGCGACATTGATGTAATGACGTCCGAGTCAGTCCATATTCCTGGAAGCCAGCGTTTCAGAATGGTTCAAAGTCTTCTTGAGTATTGGCAGCGCCAATATGAAAACCAGGCTCGTGCTTTGAACATTGGCGTTAATCGCATTGAGGTAATGAACCTTAGCCGTGTATCACGGACAACGAATAGGTATGTGCCTATCTATATTGCTCGTGAAATCGGTGACTACGGTCCGATTGAGAGAGTATTCCCAGAACGAGATAAGGGAACTATTGAACTTGAAGAGGGCGGAGACGACCTGCGTGAAGACGTATTCGTAGATACCAACCCTCCAAGCAGTCTTTATAACACTGGATTCTTCTGATGGACCCTAGGGTAGAACTAGGTCTCATCAGAAAACATTACCGTGAATACACTCGTAATGTAGGTGAGTCTGTAGTTTGGTATGAGTTTTTGCCGTTTGGTAATGCGGCTAGTGCAACTGGGTCTTACTTTGACGATGTGTATGATGAAGGCGTCAGTGGTACTGGTGGTAGAAAGTACTCAAGTGGCATAGTAGTCCCAGTTCTGATGATTACCGAAACTGAGGACCAGAAGCGTTCAATTCCTGAAGGTCGTCAGCCAGTTGAGGTAATCAACCTTGTTGCGTCTATTGAGGAGTTTAGGTTGGCTGGGATATCTAATCCTTGGGAATATAAAACCCACCTAAACGACTTGTTTATGTATGACGGGCGTTATTTTACTGTCACTTCGTACAAAGTTCGTGGTCGTGCAAAAGACGACATTATCGTTGTAATTGAAGGTCTTGAGGTGTACATGAACCAAGAGTACCCATTTGACCCAACAACGGTCTTTAACAATATTAGTAATTTGCCCTGGCCTTCTGCCCTTCCGTCTATCTGATAATATTGGTTTAACTTTGACGAGCGTCAAAGGGTCCAATTGCCTAGAAGTTATGGGGTGCTATGAGCACATCTACGTCTGCTACCTCTGCACGAACTTCTAGACCGTCATTCCTTTCTGGGGAATTTGAAATTGTTCGCTATGCAGAGTTTCTTGCTAAGGAGTATCCCAAGGCTTTGGCTGACGCCATTGACGCCGCAGTAAAAGAAGAAACTGTGGCATTGCAAGAAGCAGCCCGTCAATCTGACAATGGTTGGACAGGGATGGTTTCAAACCTAAGTGTGAGTTACAATGAAAACTCAGGGACACTTGAGTACGGTATTCCAAATGACAGCGACTCGTCTCGCTCTGCAACAGATTTGGAGTATGGAGTTCCTGGTTCTAATGCTCCTCAGCCGCTTCTTCGTTCTTTTGTAAAAAGCCGTGAAGAAAGTTTTGGGAATATTATTTCTAATAAAGTTGCTGCAACTTTAAATAAGAAGTACCGATGAGCAGAGTTGGGTTTCTCCTTGCCGAAGATGAGGCACTAAAAGCCTTGTTTAACGGCATGACCGTAACGGATGATAGAAACAACGAACGTCCTGTTGAGGTTTTTTTCCGATATCCAGAAGGAGAAACTGAGCGTTCTTACCCGTTTATCACTTTAGAGCATATTGATATTATCCATGCTCGCAATCGCCAGCACTCTGAATCAGATATCTTTTTCAGAACTGGTGCTGGTGGAGTTCCCGCTATTCCTAGTGGGTCTGCAAACCGTATGGACTATTGGCCTAGTGTTTCTACTAACTTTAGTTTTAAAACTGGTAAAGATGCCTATGGTTATTTGGAAGCAAACGAGCATGTTCCAGTAGACCTGTTGTATCAGGTTTCTACCTTTACCAGAACTGCCCTTCATGACCGTCAGTTGAGCGCAAAAATGCTTACTGAGATATTTCCGTGGCGGCGTGGGTTTATTGACATTGGGGCTGACGGAACTATCCGTCGCTTAGACCTGCTTGACTGGACCACTGCTGACCTGCTTGACCCAGAGGCTGGTTATCGTAAGCGTATTTTTCGCAAAGTTTACACCGTACAAATGACTGCTGAGATTCCGTCATCTCATATTGTTGGTCGTCATGCGGTTCAAGAAGTTATCGGCACTGTTGAGCGTATTAACAGTGTTGTTAATGGCGTTTATAATATGGATAGTAATTCCGAAGAGGGGCTTCCAGAATGAGTACAGTTTTGTTATTTCAGGTATACTTTAACTAAGGAGTAATTAACAATGGCATATTCACGACCTGGCGTATACGTTTCTGAAGGAACGTTTGCCACTACCGCAACTGCTGGAACCACGACAGTTGCTGCTGGCTTTATTGGCACTGCTGCACGAGGCCCAGTTGTTCCCACCAAGATTAGTTCTTGGACTTCGTATAAGGCTCTCTATGGCGAACTTGAGAACGCCTACGACCTTGGCTACGCTGTTTATCACTATTTTGCCAACGGCGGTCGTACTGCCTACGTTTCACGAGTCTATTCAGCAACTTCTGTGTCGGCTTCGGTAAACGTTGCTGGAACTGTAAATGGCGGCAGTTCTACTACTGTGTTCAACCTTCGTGCAGAAAACCCTGGAACGTGGGGTAACAACCTGACTGCTACTGTTACCGCTGGTGTAACTACTGGCAACGAACCTACTTTCAATCTCACGATTAAATTGAGTGGTATTGAAGTTGAGCGTTGGAATGAGGTCAGCCTTGACCCGAACGCAAATCGCTATCTCCCAACGGTTGTAAATAACTATTCAACGTATGTTCGTGTTTCTGGAGTGGCTGCGTACTCTTCGGCGTACACCGTTACTGCTGTCAGTAACTCTGCTCTTTCTTCTGGAAGTGATGGCGCTAGTATCAGCAACGCAAACTGGAATAGCGCTGTTTCAGCATTTGACGCAGTTTCTGAAGAACTGGTTCTCAACATGGTAGGTATGACTACTGCTGCTGTTGTAAATAACGCTCTTTCGTATTGCGAAACTCGTGGTGATTGTTTCTTGGTCATTGACCCGACAACGGTTACGGCTGGTGCAGATGCTTTGACCGCGATTAGTGCATACACGGCGTCTTCTTATGGCGCTGTGTACTATCCAAAGTTGCAGATGGTTGACCCGTCTAAGAGTGGTTCGGCAGCCGTTCGTGACACGTTCCCTGGTGGAGCCATTCTTGGTTTGTACTCTCGTGTTGAAGCCGAGCGTACGGTTGCCAAGGCTCCTGCTGGATATGCGTACGATTTGCGTAATGCTCTTGGTCTTACTACCTCGTTTACTGAGGCAGAGCAGGGTACGCTTTATGACTCGCACATCAACACGCTAAAGGCTGTTCCTGGTGCTGGTGTCATTGTTAATGGTGCTCGCACTTTGAAGAAGACGGACATTACCAAGTTCGTCCCAACCCGTCGTAGCCTTAACTACATCAAGTCTCAGACAAAGCGTCTCACTGAGTTCGCCGTGTTTGAGCCAAACAATGAGCGACTTTGGACGACCATCCAGGTTCGTCTTTCCAAGTTCCTTGCTGACTTCTGGGCTTCTGGTGGTCTCAAGGGACGTAATGCAAACGAAGCGTTCTACATCATTTGTGATTCCACTAACAACACGTCAGCAAGTATTGAAAATGGAGAAGTCCGAATTGAGGTCGGGGTTGCTTTGCAGACTCCCGCCGAGTTCATCGTAATCACAGTTAACCAGTTCACTGGTGGCTCAAACCTCACAGAAACACTTTAAGGAGTAATAATGGCTCTTGCACAGAGAACCGACCCGCTTCGCAACTTTAAGTTCCAAGTTCAGATTGTCCCGTTTGGAGAATTGGGAACTGAACACGCTAAGGGGCTAGGAACACTTGGCTTTGCTGAAATGTCTGGTCTTAGCGTTACCAATGAATTGATTGCTTACCGTGAGGGCGGAATGAATACTCATCCGCACAAGATGGTTGGACAGTCAGACTTTCCTCCTGTCTCGTTTAGCCGTGGAGTATTTGCTGAACAAGCCCAGATGTGGAAGTGGCAAACGTTTATCCATTCGTGGCAACAGGGAGAAGTTAAGGGAAGCACTGGACTAACGCTTTCAAACAACTCAAACAACTACCGTTGTGACATTGTTGTTAAGGTGTATGACCACCCATACACTCGTGCAGATGGTTCTTCATACCAATCCAATGACCTTCCAAGCGACACCACAAAACCTGGTAATGTGCGATTGGCTTTTAAGTTGTTCAACTGCTGGCCTGGTGTTTTTGCAATGAATGGCCTCAATGCTGGAGATAACGGTATCCTCATTCAACAGATGACCATTCATCACGAAGGTTTTCAAATTGCATTTGGTCCTGACGATATTGATAGTATCGCCACTGTTAACTAACTAATAAACAATTAAGGAGCACTACATGGGTACTAACTTTGAATCTGACGCTGCCGTCGTTAATGAGTCTTTACAAGACCCTGCACCAAAGATTGATTCTCCAACCACGCTTAAAGTTGACCTTTTGCGTGGTTATCAATCAAAAGGTGAATGGCTCATGTCGGCAACAGTCCGTGAGTTGAATGGCGAAGACGAAGAAATCTTGTCTGCCTATGACATTCAAAAGAATGTCACATATTCTGAATACATGACACAACTCCTTCGTCGTGGAGTTGTATCAATTGGCGATTTGGAAATTGTCAAGCAACCAGCCATTCTAGAAGAACTGATTGTTGGTGATAGAGACGTGTTGTTTTTGGCTGTTCTTAAGGCCACCTATGGTCGTTACCGAGAGTTTCAAGTCACGTGTCGTGAGTGTTCTGGGGACAACGATATCACGATGGATTTGGAAAAAGATTTTACAATTGAACAGCCACAGGTAGATTTGCACGCTCCAATTGAGGTCACCCTCAAAAATGGAGAAGTTGTTCAATTGCGTTACCCAACTGGTGGAGATAGCCAGTTTGTAGGAAAGCGCGGCAAGACGACTGCTGAACAAAATACACTGATGCTTAGTCGTTGCATAATGTCCAATAAAGCCACCTTAGAAAAAGAGGCGTGGGCAAGAGGGTTGTCATTGGCTGACCGAAATAAGTTAGTCAAGTCCCTTTTCTCTGCACAGCCAGGGCCTCGTATGGAAGAGGTGGAAACCCAATGCGCCCACTGTAGTGCTAAGATTGTATTAGCCCTTGATTGGGTCGCACTTTTATTTGGCTAATTTAGTTAGGGTTTACTGGGAATACGAAGCGATTGCCTCTACGTATAGAGGTTTTGGTCTTAATGACCTGAAATCTATGACGGTAAGACAACGAACATACTGGTTTCGTATGGCTCGTTGGAGAAACTCTAGCGGAGGCTAATAATGGCAGATGAGGTAAACCTAGGAGGAGGAGCCTTTGGGACCCCTGCCGAAGGTAATGCCGCTAGTACAATGGGTAATTCCGTTGTTAACTCACGCCTTAGCGTTGACCTCAAAATGCTTCAGGGTCTTAATGATGAGTTAAGTAAACTCAATGAAAATACTAAAAAGATTAAGGCTAACTTTAAGTCTTTAATTACAGATACAAAGAGCCTTACTGCTGAACTAAATAAAGCCGCTACTGCTATGGGCAAGGTTAGTGGTAAGTCTGGTTCTAGTTATATGGACACCAGTAAGGGCATGCCTGCTGCTGCTGATATCAGTGCAATGCGTCAACAGCAATTTAACGATATGGAGCGCATCTTAGGGATGCTAGGACGAGGAGGAGGCCCTGGTGGTGGTCCCCCAGGTGGTGGTCCTCCAGGTGGCGGTGGCGGCGGAAGAATCCTTGGCGGCCTACAAGCATTTGCAGGTAATCCGTACGTTCAAATGGCTGGACAGGCTATTCAGGCAGTCGGTCAAACAATTGACAATCGTGTTGACCGTAATCGCTCATACGCTCTTTCTGCCGATAATCTAAGCGTTCAACTCCAACAACAGTATGGAATGAGCCAGCAGCAGGTGATGACAAACCTGCGTGGTCCTTTGCGCGGTTACCGTTTGGGCGCTGGTGGAATCAATGAATTACTTGCTATGCAATCACGGACTGGTATTAATGCGCGTATGCAGGCTGGGTCTGTTGAGGGTATTAGGACTC
>Ga0129336_10000521_pt1 | contig 22399 bp, 18 predicted proteins | sample CPB6_02_DNA_FD_96878 | JGI IMG/M metagenome (GOLD analysis project Ga0129336, IMG submission 96878) | Freshwater to marine salinity gradient microbial communities from Chesapeake Bay, USA - CPBay_Sum_0.6_0.2_DNA | ecosystem: Environmental > Aquatic > Marine > Coastal | place: USA: Chesapeake... | reverse complement strand
GCCCATTCATATTGACATGCGGCCAGTCGGTGCCCCAGAGCAGGCGCTCGGGCGCGGCGCGCACCAGTGCTTGCGCCATCGCCAGCATGTCGGCATAGGGCGGTTCGCTCAGGGTGCAGCGCATGGGACCAGAGAGCTTGACATAGAACCTGCCGCCGTCGAGCAGGCGCAGCAGGTAGCCAAAGCCGCTTTGCGCAGTGCCCCCACTGGCAGGCAAGGCAGCGAAGTGGTCAAGCACTATGCGTGTATTGGGCAATTTTTCCAATAGCGGGCCAAAGTGCTCCAGGTCACCGGCGGCCGGATAGAACTGGACATGCCAGCCCCAGTCGTGCACCCGCTCAGCCAGCCGGCTCGACAGACGTGGCAGTGCGCCTCGATGGCCGGGACTGACAAAGCGCGCGCCGCACACGCCCAGGCGGGTCAGACGGTCGAGATCGGCATCGGAAATGTCCTCGCTGATCAGCGCCACGCCTTTGAACTGGCCAGGATGGGCCTCAAGAATGCCCGCCAGGTGGGAGTGGTCGATGCCGTAACCGCCACCGCTGACGATGACCGCCCCGGCAATCCCGATGGCCTGCTGCAGCGCCCGGTAGTGCTGGGGCAATGCGTCAAGCGAGCTGTACCGGCTTTGTGGATGAAAGGCGTATCGGGATGCCGGACCAAACATATGGATGTGGCAATCAATCGCCCCGGCCGGGCAGGGGGTAAGCGGCTTGCGCGGGTGCGGATCGGGCGGCTGGGTGAGCGGGGGCTGCGCTTGGTGCGGCTGGGGCGACTGCATCAGTTGGCCTTGAGCCCGGACTTGCCAACCACCTCTTTCCACTGAGTGATTTCGGTCGAGATCAATTTGGCAAAACTCGCCGGGCTGCCAGCGACCAGGTTGACCCCCTCAGCGTCGAGCTGCCGCTGGTAATCGGCCTGACCGGCCAGGGCTTGCGTCGCCCGCGCCAGCGCAGCCAAGGCTGCAGCATCGGTGCCAGCAGGCGCCAGAATGCCCATCCAGAGAATGCCCTGGTAGCCCGGCGCCCCCAGTTCGTCCACAGTAGGCACCTGCGGCATCAGTGGCGAGCGCTTCAGGCTGGCGATGGCCAGGGGCTTGAGCTTGCCCGATTTGATGTGCTGGGTGGCAGTGGCGATGGTGTCGTACTTGAGCGCCACCACGCCGGCGAGCAGGTCATTGAGAGCTGGGGCAGCGCCCTTGTAGGGAATGTGGGTGACATTGATATTGAGCTTTTGTAGCAACAGTTCCATGGTGATATGCGGCAAGGTGCCATTTCCGGCCGAGGAATAGTTGAGCTTGCCGGGGTTGGCCCGGGCGTAGGCCACAAACTCGGCAAAGCTGTTGAAGGGCTGGCCCGCGTGCGCCACCAGCAATTCTGGGATTTCAGCTACCAGCGAAACCGGGGCAAAGTCTTTCTCGGTATCAAAGGGCAAGCTGGCATAAATCGCGGGATTGATGGTGTGGTTGGGCGTGGTGAACAACAGGGTGTAGCCATCGGGCGCGGCCTTGACCACCCGCGTGGCAGCCACCGAACCTCCAGCCCCAGGGGCGTTTTCCACCACCACCTGAGTGGATAGCAACTGCCCAAGCTGGGTGGCGGTCATGCGCGCCACCTTGTCCACCGTGCCCCCGGCGGGAAAAGGCACCACCAGCTTGATCGGCTTGTCAGGGTAGGCGGCGCTGGCCACCAAGGACAGCAGCGTCAAGAAAACAACGCCGATCGTGGCCCTGATGGGTTGTAAGAAAAAAAACTTCATGCAGAACTCCTGATGCACCGGGGTGCGGCTGATTGTATGCAAGGCCTCAGACGGCGCGCCTTGAATGCTGTGTTTGCTACCATCCATGCGCCAATCACCTGGCATTTTTGTTGGAACCCATTCTGAATTCAGCTATTTTGAAAGCCCATGACATGAACGCTGCCCAGTTCGCTGATCTCTTCAAACGCAATTTGTGCAAAGTCCTTCTGCTCGGCGCACTCACACCGATCATGCCCGCAGCCTGGGCCCAGGCGACCTATCCCAGCCAGCCGATCAAGATCATTGTTCCCTTTGGGCCGGGCGGACTGGCCGACATCACCATGCGCTTTGTGGGCCAGAAACTGGCCGAGCGTCTGGGCCAGCAAGTGGTGGTGGACAACCGGCCCGGAGCTGGTGGCATTGTGGCCGCCAAGGCGCTGCTGGCCGCGCCCAAGGATGGCCATACCCTGATTGTTTTTTCCAATGGCACTGCCATTGGCAAGTCGCTCTTCAAGCTGGACTACGACCCGGAGACCGATTTCACGCCGATCAGCAGTGTGGCCTATTTCGACCTGATTCTGGTCACCGGCAAGGACAGTGCGGTGACCGATCTGAAATCCTTGCTCGAATTATCGCGTCAGCGTTCGCTCAACTTGGGCAGCATCAACCCGGGCAGCACACAAAATCTTTCAGCCGCGCTGTTCAAGTCAGTTGCCAAGATCAATGCCACGGTGGTCCCTTTCAAGAACACCCCCGAGGTGCTGACCGCCACCATCCGCAACGATGTGGATGTTTCCTTTGAGTCGTACACCGCTCTCAAGGGTGCGGTACAAAGCGGGCAAATACGGGTACTGGCCACCACCGGCCCGACCCGCGCGCCCTGGCTGCCCAATGTGCCCACGGTGATGGAGGCTGGCTTGGCGGGCTACGAGGTGACTGGCTGGAATTCGCTGTATGGCCCGGCCGGCATGCCGGCCAGCGCTGTGGCGACGCTCAACAAACACATACAAGAGGTCATGGCCTTGCCGGAGGTGCGAAACCGGCTGATTGAGTTGGGCACTGGCCCGCGCGCCAGCACGCCCGAAGAAATGGCCGCCGTATTCAAGCGCGACACCGCCAAATGGGCGCAGATCATTCAGCAGGCCAATATCAAGGCGCAGTGAACCCAGGCCCAAACCATGACCAGCACCAACACGCCCCGCAGTTACGCTCTGATCGACAGCCATGTGCATGTCTTCAAGCAGGACATGCCCCTGCTGCCCAATCCGCGGCACAGCCCTGATTACTCCTTCACCGCCCAGCAGCTGGAGAGCACCCTGACCCAGCATGGCGTGCAGCAATGCGTGATTGCCGCAGCCAGCCCCTGGGGCGACTACAACGACTACATTGTCCAGACCCTCAGCAGCCGGGCCCATTGGCGCGGTACAGCCATTCTGGAGCCCCACAAGGTGAGCCAGATGGAACTCCAAGCGCTTGACGGTGCCGGCATTGTTGGGGTGCGCCTGCCCTTCATCAGCCTGAGCCAGCTGCCCGACCTGAGCAGCTGGGACTATCGAAAATTTCTCTACCGGCTGGCTGACATGGACTGGCATGTTCACCTGCACCTGGACGGACCGCGCATCCCACAGGTCTTACCCGCCTTGCTGAACTCAGGCGTCAAGATCGTGCTCGACCACATGGCGCGGCCCGACCCGCAAAAAGGCATTGCATGCGAAGGCTTTCAGGCAGTTCTTCGCGCCGCACAGAGCGGGCGCTGCTGGGTCAAGTTATCAGCCGGCTATCGTTTGCAGGGAGACACCCTGGCTTACGCCCGCGAATTGCTTGCTGCGATCGGGCCTGAGCGCCTGCTCTGGGCCAGCGACTGCCCGTTTGTCGGCGTGGAGTCCACCACCTATCAGAGCACCATCGACTGGTTTGAACAAGCCGTGACCGACCCGGCGCAGCGCCAGCAGATTGGCTATGCCACGCCGACCGCGCTCTATTTCATGCGAGGGCGCTAGGCCTGGCCATGGCCAGGGAACGCAAATGCTCTGCGCTGGTCGATTGAAGGTTGAAAAATTCCAGGTAGGCCGGTATTTGCTCATACAGCATGTCTGAGCCCACCTGGGTGCGGCAACCACGCGCACGCGCAGCTGCCAGAAAGGGCGTGACCTCGGCGGCCATGACCACCTCGCCCACAAAGGTCTTGGGTGACAGCCGGCTCACATCCATGGGCAAGGGGTCATTGGCGTTCATGCCCAAGGGGGTGGCGTTGACCACCAGCTCATAGCCCTGCGGGTCCTTGCTGCCGGTATCGACTTGGATACCGGGATAGTTGTCTTTCAGGCGTGCAGCCAATGCCTGTTGGCTGGCCGCATTGATGTCATACAAGCCCATGCGGGCAAGGCCCGCCGCAGCCAAGGATGCCGCAATGGCCGCACCCACACCGCCGCAACCCACCACCAATGCACTCAGCCCAGCCACCGGCACGCCCTGGCGTTGCACGCTGCGCACAAAGCCAGCGCCGTCAAACATGTCGCCCACCAGGCGACCATCGGGCAGACGCTTGACTGCATTGCACGCTCCGGCTACACGCACCATGGGGGACACTTCGTCCAGCAGGTCCACTGTCACCACCTTGTGCGGCATGGTGATCAGCGCGCCACGGATATTGGTCAGCCTGAAGACCGCCTTGAGAAAAGCGGGATAGTCGGCCGCCTGGCACCCCATGGGCACCACCACCGCATTGATTCCGGCCTGCTCGAAGTAGGGGTTGTAGATCTCAGGCGATTTGAAACTAAAGGTCGGGTAACCAATATGGGCAATGATTTCGGTGTTGCCATCAATCATGGAAAACTTTCAAATTGCGGAGTTGCGCGCCGGCACAACTCCGCTGAACGAGGCGCCAGATTATTTGCGTAGCTTGGCCAGTTCGGCCTGCAATTCCGCCACGGTTGCTGTGATCGGTTCACCATGTTTGGCGATCACCGGTTTCATCTTCTCGCGCAGGATCGTCATTTCCGGTGCGGGCAACTCGGTCACCGCCATGCCATTTTTCTTCAGGTTGTCCAGAGCACCGGCCACCTGCCCGCGCGCCTGCTCGCGCTGGTACTTGGCAGACTCTTGCGCCGCAGACTTGAGCACCTGCTTTTCAGCAGCCGACAGGCTGTCCCAGAACTTTTTGCTGATCAGCACGGATTGCGGGTTGTACTGGTGATTGGTCAGTGCCAGATTTTTCTGTACCTCATAGAACTTGTTGGCATTGATCACGGTGACCGGGTTTTCCTGGCCATCAATGGCTTTTTGTTCCAGCGCCGCATAAACCTCCGGGAAAGGCAGCGGTGTCGGGTTGGCACCCAGCGCCTTGACCCAGTCCACATTGATCGGGTTGGGAATCACACGTAATTTCAGGCCTTCGATATCGCTGACCTTGTTGATCGGACGGCGGCTGTTGGTCAGGCTGCGAAAGCCCAGCTCGTAGTAGGCCAGACCGACCAGGCCTTTTTCTTCCAGCTTGGCGTGCATCTTGCTGCCAAAAGCGCCATCGACCACAGTGTCGGCCTCTTTGGCATTGGCAAACAGGAATGGGAAGTCATAGACGGCGAAATCTTTCACCTGGCTGGCCAGAATGCCCGAGTTCATCGAGACCATTTCCAGCGTGCCGCCCTGCAGGGCTGAAACATTGGCCTGATCACTTCCCAGCGCACCACCCGGGAAAAGATTGACCTTGATCTTGCCTGCTGAATTGGCTGCCACCAGCTCGGCAAACTTTTCCATGCCCATCACGATCGGATGTCCTTTGGGGTTTTGGGTGGCAAACTTGATGGTGCGCTCCTGTGCGCTGGCGCCCACAGCAAGCAGCACCATGGATGCCAATACGGTTTTCATCAACAATCGCTTCATGAAAAAGTCTCCAGTCAGTAAGTTGGCATACGCTTAAAAATCCATTACCGGATCGGCGTACCCGATCGACCCGGTGGGAATAAAGTTTTTATCCATAGAGCCAGCGCGCCGGCACCATGACCAGTTGGGGAAATGCCACCAGCAGGAACAGCACCCCAAATTGCGCCAGCATGAATGGCATGACACCACGGGTGACCTCGTCCATGCTGACCTTGCCGACACCTGCAACGGTGTTGAGCACGGTGCCCACCGGAGGGGTGATCAGGCCAATGGCGTTGTTGATCATGAACAGCACGCCAAAATACACCGGGTCAATGCCAGCGGCTTTCACCACAGGCATCAGCACCGGGGTGAGTAGCAGGATGGTGGGCGTCATATCCAGTGCGGTGCCCACGATGATGGTGATCAACATGATCGCCACCAGCAGCAGCCTGGGGCTATCGAGCAGGGGCTGCAGCAGTTCCACCAGCTGCCCTGGCAGGTTGGCCACCGTAATCAGCCAGGCCGACACCATGGCCGCCGCCACCAGGAACATCACCACCGCACTGGTTTTGGCTGCGGCCACAAAGAGTGGCAGCAACTGCGCTATCTTGAGTTCCCGGTAGATCAGGAGCGAGACCAGCAAGGCATAGACGGCAGCGACCACCGCCGCTTCGGTGGGCGTGAAGACGCCAAACTTCAAACCGAACACCACTATCAGCGGCAAGACCAGTGCCCAGCCGGCATCGAGGAAGGCGGCAAGTATTTCGGCGCTTGATTTTCTTTTGGCTACTTGCACCTGCTCGCGCCTTGCCAGCCACCACCATGTGATCCACAGCGACAAGCCCAGCAACAGGCCCGGCACAATGCCTGCCAGAAACAATTTGGAGATCGACACATTACCCGCCACCCCGAAGATGACAAAGCCAATGCTGGGCGGGATCACCGGCGCAATGATGCCGGCCGATGCGATCAAGCCCGCTGAGCGTGCCTTGTCATGACCGGCAGCGACCATCATGGGCAGCAGCAACGATGCCAGCGCAGCGGCGTCAGCAACAGCTGAGCCCGACAGGGCGGCCATGATGCAGGCGGCCATGATCGTCACATAGCCCAGACCACCCTGGATATGTCCCACCAGCGTCATGGCGAAATTGACGATGCGCCTGGACAGGCCGCCAGCGTTCATGACCTCTCCGGCCAGCATGAAAAACGGCACTGCCAGCAAAGGAAAGCTGTTGGAGCCTTCGATCAGGTTCTGCGCCAGGATCTGGGCATCAAAAATCTGCAGGTGCCACATCAGCGCCACCCCGCTGATGAGCAAGGCAAACGCGATGGGAATGCCCAGCGCCATGGCGCCGAGCAACGCACCGAGGAAGACAGCAATGGTCATGGCCTTTTCTCTTCGCTTTGCGCGGGTTCGATGTCTTCCGATTCGCGCACCATGACCAGGTCTTTTTCGCTCGCCTGCCCGCTGAGCAAGCGCAACAATTGCCTGGCAATGATCAGCCCACCGAGCAGGGAGAACACCAGGCCGGGTGCATAGATCCAGGCCATGGAGGCTTCCATCACTGCGCTGGTGCTGCTCCAGTTGATGACAAACTGTGCCCAGGTGCCCTTCCAGAGCAGGACGCAAATTAAGAGCATCAGGGTATATGAAAGGCCCAGGCAGATTTTTTTGCCCAAAGGCCCCAGGCGAGCGACCAGCATGTCGGTTCCCAGATGCCCATGGTCCTTGAGTGCGGCTACTGCGCCCAAGAAAGTCATCCAGACAAAGAGCCAGCGCGACAACTCCTCCGACACCGTGATGCCAGAGTTAAAGCCGTAACGCAGCACCACATTGCCAAACACCAGCACCACCATCACGGCCAGAGCGGCGGCCATCAGCAGTTCGATGCCACGGCAGTAGCGGTCTAGCCAGATGCCCATGGAAACTCCTTGGATAATATTATGTACGAACTTGTTAGTTTTGAAATGAGGGTTAACCCTAGGCCGCGAATTCAGGCCTGGTGGCGGGAGAGGCCCTGGGCCACCAGGCTTGGCGGCATTAACACCTAAATTAACACCTAAGATAGTGCGCCGGACCCGTCTGCTGGGCAAGCCGACTGTGCAACACCACCGCCCTGGCGCGAGGAGCTGCCCGGTCATACTGTCGCTTGCCACCGCCGGTCGGACACCGGCAAGCAGCCACACCCGCTGCGCACCATCGGCCTAACAGGAAACATCTCATGACCCATCAGACCACCATTTTTGTGGCACGCGAAATCATCACGATGAACCCAATGCAAGCCGCGGCGACGCATGTCGCTGTGCGCGATGGACGCATCCTGGGGGTTGGCAATCTGTCGCAACTGGCCCAGTGGGGTGACTACACCCTGGATACCAGGTTTGCAGACTGCACGCTCATGCCGGGGCTGATCGAAGGCCACTGCCACCTCAAAGAAGGCGGCATTTGGGAACTGGAATACCTGGGATGGTTTGACCGCCGCAACCCCATGGGAAAAACCATCCAGGGCTTGCGCTCGATGGAATCTGTGGTGCAGCGCCTGATCGACATTGAACACCAGATGCAGCTAAGTGGCATGCCCGCGGACAAACCATTGGTTGCCTGGGGATTCGACCCAATCTATTTTGGCGGCGAGCGCATGACGATTGAACACCTCGACCGCGTCAGCCTGAGCCGCCCTATCGTGATTGCACATGCCAACGGCCACCTGATGAATGTGAACAGCCCCATGTTGCGTATTGCCGAGATTGACGAAGACAGCGAGGTCGAGGGCGTGGTCAAGTTCAATGGCGGCCCGCGTGCCGGTCAGCCCAACGGTGAGCTTCAGGAGCTGGCCGCCATGCACTTGGTCTTTCGTCATATTGGCAACGTCGGCCTGCTCTCGCCAGTGGATGAGGCCGGCATCATGAACTTTGCCCGCCTGGCCAATATGCAGGGCGTGACCACCGCCACCGATATGGTCAACGCCCTTGGCGAGTCCGAGTGCCAAGTGCTGGAGTCAACCCTGGCCAGGGATGAATGCTGCGTGCGCATACTGCCAGCCTTCAAGGCCTTTCATGGTGCCCATGGCGCCAGGCACGGTGCAGAACACCTCAATGCCCTGAAACAACGCAACAGCGACAAGCTGCGCTATGGCCTGGTCAAAATGATGCTGGACGGCTCCATCCAGGGGTTTTCCTCGCGCATGCGCTGGCCGGGTCACTTCAATGGCGCCCCCAACGGCATCTGGGTCACGGCACCCTCGCAATATGAGGCTGATCTGGAAATCTACCACCGGGCTGGCCTGCATGTGCATACGCACACCAATGGCGATGAGGCCAGTCTGGTGGCGATTGATGCGATGGAACGCGTGCTGTCCCGTGCCCCCCGGGCGGACCACCGACATACTCTGCAGCATGCGCAAATGGTCGATGCAGCGCTGTTCAGGCGCATGGCCCGCCTGGGTATGTGCGTCAATTTGTTTGCCAATCACCTCTGGTACTGGGGCGACCAGCACTACGAAATCACCATGGGGCCTGACCGCGCCCAAGGGCTTGATGCCTGCGCCAGCGCGCTGGCCGCGGATGTGCCGCTGGCCATCCATTCGGACGCACCCGTCACGCCACTGGGCCCGCTGTTCACAGCCTGGTGCGCTGCCAACCGCATCACACCCAAAGGACGTGTGCTGGGCGAAAACGAGCGGCTCACAGTGCATCAAGCCCTGCACGCCATCACAATGGGGGCGGCCTGGACCCTGAAGATGGACCACGAGATTGGTAGCATCGAAGTGGGCAAGCGCGCCGATTTTTGCGTGCTGCTGGACAATCCACTCGCCCTGGGCGCAGAAAAACTGAAAGACGCCCGTGTCTGGGGCACGGTGTTGGGCGGTCAGATCTTTCCGGCTCAAAGCGACTGACATTCGTTTGCCAACCGCACGCTCTTGACCTCACAGACATCCACAGCCCCCATGGCGCACGCAACCTTGCCTGAGCGCATTCCGGTGACGGTGATTGGCGGTTTTCTTGGTGCGGGCAAAACCAGCGTGCTGGTTCATTGGCTGAAGCAAACGCAAGGGCAACATATCGCCGTGCTGGTGAATGACTTTGGTGACATCAACATCGATGCCGATCTTCTGGCTGCCAGCAACAGCAAAACCATCGCGCTGAGCAACGGCTGCGTATGCTGTCAGATCGGAGGCGATCTGAGCCAGGCCCTTCTGCAGGTGCTGGACAATCCGCAAAGCTTTGATGCGATCGTGATAGAAGCCAGCGGCATTTCCGACCCCTGGCCAATTGCCCAGATTGCTCTGGCGGACAAACGCCTGGCACTGCACGGCGTGATGGTGGTGGTGGATGCTGCCGCAGTGCGCGCAGACGCTGCCAATCCCCTGCTGCAAGACAGTCTGCTGCGCCAGTTGCGGGCGGCCGATCTGCTGGTGGTCAACAAGACCGATCTCTGCCACCAGGAGCAACTTCAAGACTGCATCGGCTGGCTGCGCAAAACTGTTGGTCCGGTGACCTGCCTGACAAGTGAACATGGCCGGCTGCCACTGGCTTTGCTGCAGAGCGACTGGGTACCCCAGACGCCAACCGGCACGCATAGCTGCTCAGAAGACTGTACGCACGAACAACACGATGTACGCCACGCTGCACACCACGCTACACACAACCATGACCACCCCATGGGGGCAGACCACGCCAGGCTTTTCACCAGTGACAGCCGCAGCCCCACCCAGGTCTTTCACACCGCGCGGCTGCGGGAACAACTTCAGCAAACACCCGCCTGGGTGATGCGCCTCAAAGGCTGGGTACGCACCCACGAGCATGGCTGGTCAGAAATTCAATTCGCTGGACGCCACGCCAGCGTACAACGCGCCCGGCACACCCCTGCACAAGCCCGCGTGCTCGCCATCGCATTGCGCTCGCCCCAGCAAAGCCGCGCCCTATCGGACTGGATGGCTTCGGTCTGGGGCCACCGAGCTCCAGTCTTTATGGAAGAACATTAAGCAGCCAGCGATGACTTGCAGACGAACGCGCATGAAGTGTCGAATTCATGCACGAGTGTGCAAAGCAATAGTGTTTCTAGGGATCCAATAAGCAAATATGCTTGTTAGCGCCACAGGCCATCCACGCGGTCGAAGGCACCTGAGCGTAGGTCAGCGGATTCTTCAACGAGCCTGCGCTTGATAATCTTGCGCGTGGGCGTGCGAGGAAAATCTCCGGCCAAGTAAGCCAGGTAGCGCGGCACCTTGAACGCCGCCAGCTGTGTGGCGCAATGTGCGAATACACGTGCAGGCGGAACGTCTTCAGGCGTCAGCCCGGGGCGCAGCTTCAGGTAGGCCTTGACTTCTTCTCGGCGCAGCGGGTCCGGAACCGCGACGACGGCCGCCTCTTCGATCTCGGGCAGCGAGCGCAAGACTGCCTCAACTTCGATTGCGGCGATATTCTCGCCAGCGCGCTTGATCATGTCTTTGATCCGGCCGACGATCCAGTAATACCCGTTGGCATCGCGCCGGAATATGTCGCCCGTGCGGAACCAACGGCCGCGGAAGCACTGAGCATTGGCCTCTGGATGCTTGTAGTAGCCCCAGAAGATTGCGCGGCCGGCAACCCAGAGCTCGCCCTCCTCTCCGTCAGGCACATCTCGGCCTTCAGAATCAACGATGCGAAGTTCGCGGAAAGGTACCGCCAAGCCGCAACTGCGTGTGTAAGCCATATGCGCCGCATCGACCGGCATGTGCGTGGTCGCGCCGATCTCGGTCATGCCGTAGCCTTCTCGCGCCTTTATTCCGAAGCGTCGCTCCACTTCACGACGAGCGTCCGCACCCCAACCGTAGATCGAAACGTATTTCAGCAGAAGCTGCGCGTCGAAGTCGGGCGTGACCGGCTGTTTCAGAGCGGCCTCAGGATAGATGCACATATGGATACGATGCTCGCGCAGCCATTCGTGAAAAAGTGAAAGGCTCATTTGTCGAGCCACAAAGGTCGTGCCCGAGAGCCAGAGCGTCATCAGGAACTGCCATTGGGCATCCATATAATAGAACGGCGCCCAGATGAGGACGTTCTTCACTTCCCCGCCTGCACCGCGCATGAGCGAAGCCAGGCGGCTGATCAACATCCAATAGTCGTGCGTCAGCAAACAGCCCTTGGGGAAACCGGTTGTACCAGAGGTGTATTGCAGGTTTATCAAGTCCGTTGCCACCACTTGGTAGGGGGCAGTGAATGGCATCTCACCGTCTGCGACGAGCCGCTCCCATTCGAGGCAAGGCGGCGAAATCGATGCTCCGTGGATAATCGTTCGCTCCTCGGCCAGCAATGGAGGTCGCGGCGATACACCTTGAAGCACCGCAAGCAGCTGGGCATCAATGATGAGGTACTGCGCATCAGAATCCTGTAGCACGAAACGCAGCTCGGCGCTTGTGTAGGCGGTGTTGACTGGCACCATCACCGCGCCCAGACGACCAAGGGCGATCCACGTAATGGGGAACGCCGCCACGTTAGGCAGCATCACCGCCACGTGCGTACCTTTTCGCACACCATGCGCCAGCAAGCTGCTGGCCAGTCGGTCGGCGGACGTGTCGAGTTCACGGTATGTAAGTAGCACGCCATCATCGACCCAATGCCCGGCAAGAGCGTCGCCCATCAACAGGGCGCGTTCGTGCACAAGCTCGCCCAGTGTCCTCGGCACCTCTCGTTCGTCTTCCATCAGCGCACGCAGGCGCTGAATCTGGGCAACACCGGCGTCAGTTGCCGGTGGATGCGACGTCGTGTCGTCGTCGGATTTAATCATTCGGCCTCCGGCTTTGATGGCGCCGCTTCGCCGGCATTGGTCATGGCGTCCATCCGGAACAGTCGGGCCACGTTGCCGCCAAGCCATGCGCCGCGAACCTCGTCTTCCAGCGGCAACTCATCGAGTTCAGAAAAGTATCGTCGAACGGACTGGAGCGGCCAGTTTGATCCGCAGATGATTCGCTCGCGAAGGACTGTACGGCCGTATTGCAACAGCGGCTCGAAACCCGATCCTGGAGTCTGTAAATACTTTGGGCGTAGCGCATTCAACGCGATGTGTACGTTCGTGTGCCTCCAAGCCACGCCAATCAGTTCCAGCACCCAGGGAAAGCCGGGCACGGATGCGACGACCTTCAGCTCAGGGAAATGCACCATGACCTCGTCGAGATAGCGAGGAAGCCCGTAGGTCATACGCACAGCCGGAGAGAACGACATGCCCACGTGGACGTTTACAGGCACGTCGAGCTCGATGCATTTGGCGTACAGCGGATAGAGCTCCTTGGCGTTGACCTCGAGCTTGTGCTCGAAACAAGGCAGGTGCAGACCAATAAGCCCGAGCTTTGTAACCGCATGCTCCAGTTCGCGAACCGCACGCATGCCATTGTTCGGATCGACGCTGGCAAGACCGACGAAGCGGGGAGCGTGGGCTTGGCAAAACGTGGCCACACTCTCATTGGACACCTTCTCGCCGAAGGTGCTCTCGACGTCGCGCGCGCGGATAACTACACGGTCGATGCCCAGTTCATCATACGTCCTGAGGTACTCGGCAAGATCATCTGCACCCGTTGATCCCTCCTGTTCGGCCAGCGCCAAGCTGCTGGAAAAAACGCTGTTGTAGCGCGCCATGTGTGGCGACGGGCGCCGCCCGAGTTCTGGCGTTGGCGGGACACTGGCATAGTCGACTTTGAGCATATTTGGGGTTCCTGGGCTAGTTAAGAATGCAACATGGAGTTCCTGAACCCTAGCCTTTGATCAATCGGACTTTCATGTCACTCATAAGTTGCGGCATCCGCTTGCGCAGCAGCTCGGCAAATCGCAGCCCGACCTGCGAAACCGGCCGATAGCGGTTGCGCAGAAGGTAGACGGTGTACGGTATCGATGGCTCGAACGGGCGTTCCACCACTTGGCCGAGCTTCACGTACTTGTGCGCCGACAATGGCTCGACCAGCGCCACACCCATGCCACGAGAAACCATCGCGCAAGCCTGTTCAGAGCCGTAGACTTCAAGGTTCATACGACGACGGATGTCGCGCTCGATGAAAATCCCGTCAATTGTCTGCCGCAGACGACCGTCGCGACGGAACGAGATGAAGCGCTCATCACGCAAGTCCTCCGGTCGAATCACGGCTTTGCGCGCCAAACGGTGCGTCACGGGCATGACGCAACAAGCAGCGAAATGCAGGATCGGCACGCAGATCACGTCGGGCCGGTCCACCGGATTTAGACACAGCCCCCAATCGGCCTGCGAGCTGACCAGCCAGCCGACCACATCGCGCTCCACGGAAACCGACAGTGATACCCCGAGGTCGGGGATCTCGCGCGTCATTTGCGCGAGCAGGTCTACCAGCACATGGTTGCCCAGGGCGCTGACAGCGATTAAATCGAGGCGGCCAGTCTCCAAATGCCGAAGTTCGTGTGCCAGCTCATGCAGCGCTCGCAGGTCATTCACCGTGCGCAGCGCACGCTCGGCCAACAGAGCCGCCTCGGGCGTGGGAACCATGCGCTGCCGATCCGGCACGAACAACGTCATCCCCACTTCTCGTTCGAAGGTGTGGATGAGCTTGCTCATTGTCGGCTGGGTGATTTCCATCGCCTCAGCTGCGCGAGTGAATGAGCCCTTGTCGATCAGAGTGACGAAGGCCTGGAGCTGGCGCGAGGTAATCATATTGGTTAGGCCAAGAATTCTCAGTGCCACAAACGGGCAACTGCGTCGTAGCTGCCAGTGCGTAGGTCGGCCACACCCTTCACGAGCTCGGCTTTGGCGATCTTGCGAGTCGGCGTGCGCGGAAACTCCTCCACGTACGCGAAGTACCTTGGCCATTTGAAAGAGGCGAGGGAGCGCGCGCAGTGCTCCAAGATAAAGGCCGGATTCACCCCGGCAGCATCGGCGCCGGCGACCAGCCGCAGATAGGCCTTGACCTCCTGGGTACGTTGCTTATCGGGCACACCGACGACCGCGGCTTCTGCAATCCCAGGGATGCCACGCAATACGGCTTCCACTTCTTGAGCTGAAATGTTCTCGCCGGAGCGCTTTATCATGTCCTTGATGCGACCCACGATATACAGGTAACCCGCAGCGTCCTGCCTCGCCAGGTCGCCAGTGCGGAACCAGCGTCCGTGGAAGGCATCGACGTTCGCTTCAGGCCGGCCATTGTATCCAGTCAGGATTGCGTGCCCGGCAATACACAACTCACCTACCGTATCCCGCCCGAGTTCTCGGCCCTCGGGGTCACAGACGCGCACTTCGTGGAACGGGTTCGCGAGCCCGCAACTGCCGCTACCAGACATATGATCTGCCTCTAGCGGAGTCTCAGTGGCGATACCCACTTCGCTCATCCCAAAGGAGTCGCGTGCTGGGCAGCGGAACCGTTGCTCGAACTCCCGTTGCGATTGCAGGTTCCAGCCGTAGGTATGAACGTGACGAAGCGCTAGCTCGCCCTCACGAAACGTGCGAGGAGCGTGTTCAAGCACCCACTCAGGAAATGTGCATTGCTCGATGCGTAGCTCGCGCAGCCAATCGATAAACCGAGACGCGCTCATTCGCTCTGGGACAAAAAGCGTGCCACCAAGCATGAAGGTCATGAAAGCACGCCATGGTGCCGCCATGTAGAACATCGGTTGCCAAAGCAACAAGCGTCGGATGGCCAGGGGCCGACCGAATACCTCAGCCTCCACGGCGGCCGTTTGCAGCCAGTACGCCTGGCTCAGCATGCACCCCTTGGGCCGCCCGGTGGTGCCAGAGGTGTATTGCATGATGAATAGTTCCGAAGCTGCCACCGGCCAAGGAGCAACGAATGGCGCTGCATTTCCCTCGAGCAGCGTGTGCCAGCCAAGTAGCCCCTGACGCGGTCGTCCACGCACGAATACGCGCGATTCCTCGAGACGTCTGGGCCAGGGGTCCAGGCTGTCCAGTAATGGCAATAGTTGATCGTCGATCACTAAGGCTTGCACATCTGCGTCATTCAGCACGTACCCGAGCTCGGCACTGGTATAGGCCGGGTTCACGGGCACCACGACCGCCCCCAAACGCGCGATCGCGCCCCACAGGATTAGCCAGTGCGGTCCGCCCGAGGCCATAACCGCTATTGGAGAGCCTTTGCGCAGGCCACGCGTCAACAAGACATTCGCGACACGATCGGCTGCAGCGTCCATAGCGGCATAACTCAATGTCTCGCCAGACTCAAACCAGATCGCGGCTGGTGCATCACCCATCGCAGCCGCACGTTCCCGATAAAGGTCGGCGATGCTGGCCGGCAAGCGTTGTGCTTTCACGCGACGGCTAATTTCGGCCATCGCCGCAACACCGATATCAGAAAGGGGTAATGTCGAAGCCAACGTCTGTTCCACTCGAGGCTGGTGAGCTCAGGCAAGCAGATCGCAAGATGGCCACTGAGCGGCCCAGGGTCGCAGCACTTCGATCGCCGAGGCCACATCGATGAGCAGCTGGTCTTCCTGCAAACGAGCCATCGCGTGCAGCCCAGCAGGAGTTCCGTCGGCCGCCAGACCCATCGGCACGCTGATAGCCGGATGGCCGGTGAGATTGGCCACCCCCGCGTAAGGGTACCAGGCCTCGCGCAGGGGGCCGGCCACCTCCCCATCGATCAACAGGGGCTCGGAGACACGGTGTTCGAGCCCGATAGACGGTGCTGCAATAGTAGGCGACACAATGAGATCCGCATTTTCGAACAACTGCTGGACCCTTCTGAATAACTGGGTCCGCTCAAGCGGTAGCCTTTCGGATACAGAGCGTGGAATATGGGAGGCGGCCTCCAGAGCCGCTGCAAAGTCGGGGCTGAGACGGTCACGGTTGCTCGCCAATAGGTGACCCAGTCGCGCATGCAACATGCCACGAAGCCATCCGAAACTGATGTCAATGCCCCAGTCGAAAGGCTGCTCAAGCGTCCTCACCTCGGCCCCTTGGCCCGCCAGCTGATCGAGCAAGCTCTCCAGAAGCGCGCGGATGCTGTGCTCAATGAGCCGATTGCCCATTGTCGGCACGTACAGGACACGCAATCCACGCAGCCTAGTCAATGGTTGGGTAGGACAGGACAACACCAACCGCGAGCGACCCACTGTCCAGGGATCGGCAGGATCCGGGCCGTTCATTACCGACAACGCGAGGGCGAGATCGGCCACCGTGCGGGTGTTAAGTCCGAGGTATTGGTTGTTCTCGAACAGCGCGGCGGCCATTTCGTTGGGTACCAGTCCGATCGAAGGCTTGAACCCAAGCACCCCACAACAAGCCGCCGGCACGCGCGCCGAGCCCGCGCCATCGGTGTTTATGGCTAAGGGGCCCATGCCAGCGCTGACCGCAGCTGCCGCTCCACCACTAGAACCACCCGGCGACCGGGCTAGGTTCCACGGGTTGCGCGTATGTCCGTGCCGCGGGCTCTCCGTGAGTATCTTGCTGCCGTACTCGGGCGTGGTGGTCTTGCCGATCAGGATCGCTCCGGCTGCTCTAAGCCGCGCAACCGCGCAGACGTCGGCCGCAGGGATATTGCCGGCCATGACGAAAGAGCCGTAGGCAGTCTCCATTCCGGCCGTGGGTACGAGGTCCTTCACATGGATCGGCACGCCCTCAAGAGCACCGGGCGGCAGTCCACGGGCACGTGCGTTATCGCGTTGACGCGCCTGAACAAGTGCGCCTTCGGCGTCAAGCAGCGCAAACGCGTTGATCTTTTGGTTGACCTCTGCAATCCGGGTCAGCACCGAATGCACCACCTCTTCGGCGCTCAGACCTCCGCGGCCCACCGCATCCGTTATATTCGTCGCGCTCCAGCGCCATGGTTCCGAAGAGATCAAGGCCGTATCGCCAAGTCTTGCTCAGTCAAGCTTGAGGCCTGCTTCGGTCACCAGTTTGTGCCACTTCACTGTCTCGGACTGAATGAATGCGGCCAGTGCCTCGGTCGTGGTGGGCCAGGTCTCGAAGGCCAGACCCCGAGCGCGGGCCTGGAACTCGGGACTGCGCACCACGGCCATAATGGTTTCATTGAGCTTTCGCGATATCTCTGGTGGGGTCCCCTTGGGAGCCATGACGGCAGCCCAGGTGAAGACCGCGAAACCGGGGAAGCCTTGCTCAGCCACCGTTGGAACGTCGGGTAGAAAACTAGAGCGTTCCGACGAGGCGACGCCGAGTATACGCAGGCGTTTTTCATCTACCAGTGGCGTAACTTGGGGTATCACGTCGCAGGATACGTCGAGCCGGCCGCCCACGACGTCCATCGTGGGCGCTCCCCGGTAGGGTACGTGAACAACGTGGGTGCCGGTACGGTGCTTGAGTTCTTCCATACAGAAATGCGTCGTCGTGGCCACACCGTAGCTGCCATAACTCTGCTTGCCTGGGTTGCGGCGCGCCTGCTCGATCAGGTCCTTCATGTTTCGAAACGGCGATGTCGCCGGCACCACGACAACGAGATCGGATCGGTAAACTCCGCTAATCGGAACAAAGTCCACCACAGGATCGTAGGTCCGGCCAGGCATCACCGAGCGCGGAAACGAAAGCAAGTTTGTCGTGCCGACCAGCAAGGTATGGCCATCGGCCGGTGCCTGGCGCACGAAGTTTGCGCCTATCGTCCCGCTCGCGCCGGTCTTATTCTCGACGATGACAGGCTGTCCCAGCGCCGCCTGCATGCCTTTGGCTAGGACACGCGTCGACACATCAAGCCCGCCGCCGGCACCGAACGGCACCACTAAGGTAATGGGTCTAGTCGGGAAGTCCACCGCCGCGGCGCTAGCCGCGTAGAGGTAAAAGGCGGCCGACATCAACCCAGATAACACTCTTGGATGAATCATGCTGATATTGCTCCTTTAGCGTATTCCAATTGTGGCCGCTCCCTAGATCACCGCAGAGCGCAGTGCGTTCGAGCCGCGCCAATCGGTTGGAGCAAGTCTAGCGACCACCGCGAGATGATCAATACTATTGATGCTATCGATAACATTCTAAAAAGCTATAACCAACAGAAAATTCAATCACGCATGCGCTGAGATCGCGAATATTGGCTATTCTCGGCGCCATCGACCACTTTCCGGGGAACGCCCTTGTCAGCCACCGTCACTCTTGCCACCTTGGAAGCCTTCACTGATGCCTGGAACCGCCATGACCTTGAAGCGCTAGTGAGCTTCATGCACCCTGAGGGGGTCTTCATGACCGCAGGGGGTCCAGATGCCTGCGGCTCGCGCCACCAGGGTCACGATGCCTTGCGCAAGGCCTTTGCGGGCGCCTGGGCCACGGTGCCCAATGCCCAATGGATCAACGGCAAACATTTTGTGCACGGTGACTTTGGTGTCTCCGAATGGACTTTTGTGGGCACGGCCACTGACGGGTCGCGTATTGAAACCGACGGCGTGGACATCTTTGCCTTCAAGGACGGAAAAATCCTGTCCAAAAGCGCCTTTCGCAAAAACCGACCCAATCTACCGCCCACTCCATAAATGCGGGCTCTCACCGGCCACCTCAGATCTGCCGGTGCTTTGCTGTGCATTCTTTAACAATTTGTACTCATGACCACGAAGCTCACCAGTACGGCGCAGCGCGACACCCGCTATGACCTCCAATATGACCCCCAATATGACCCCTTAGTGCACGCCACTCCCGGGACAGGCCGCGACTACGCCCCCAGCTATTGGGTCGCCTCAGCAGGCTTGCCGCCACCTGACGACGGCCCTGTGCAACAAGACATGGAAGCGGAGGTGGTGGTCATCGGTGCGGGCTCCACTGGCATCTCAACCGCCCTGTATCTGGCTCAAGAGCACGGCATTCAGGCCGTCGTGCTCGAAGCCAACCAGAGTGCCTGGGGCTGCTCAAGCCGCAGCGGTGGCCAGGGCCAAAATGCCAGTGGGCGACTGACAAGAGCCCAGTGGATCGAACGCTGGGGGCTGCAGGTCGCCAAACAACTCGACGCTGAAATCCGCACCGGCTTCGAGAATTTCAAGCATTTGGCTTTCGAGATCAACTGTGACGCCACCGACGGAGGCCATCTTTATGTGGCCCACCGCCCCGAGAAAGTGGCCTACCTGGCAGAGCAAGCGCGGGTGCGCGACGAGATTTTTGGCTACAAGACCCGCTTGCTGTCGGCCGAAGAGCTACGGCAAAACCACTTCAACGACCACGATGCCGCTGGCGCGATGTGGGAGGCTGAAGGGGTAGGCATCCACCCTCTCAAATTCACCTATGGCCTGATCCGCAAGGCTCGCGCTCTGGGCGTCAAGCTGCACACTGCCAGCCCCGTGCAAGCTTGGGAAACCGTGCAGGGTGTTCACCACCTGCACACCCCGGGCGGCATTGTGCGTACCAGGCGCGTGGCCGTGTGCACCGGAGGCTATACCGGACAGGCACTGAGCCCACTCACCAAAAACAAGCTGCTGCCCATTTTGTCCAACAACCTGGTCACCAAGCCCTTGACCGAAGCGCAAATTGATGCTGCGGGCCTGAAAACCCGTGTCTTCCTCACGGATACCCGGACCCTGCGCTTTTACTACCGGCTGTTGGGTGACAAACGCCTGCAAATTGGCAGTCGCAGCGCAGTGACCGGAGCAGAAGCCCCTGAACCACAACACCTCCGACTGCTGACCGATGGCATTGCCCGTAAATTCCCGACACTCGCTGGCATTCCGATTGACTACTCCTGGTGGGGCTGGGTCGATGTCAGCCACGACATGATGCCGCGCATCACCCAGCCTGATCCGAACCTGAGCGTCTGGTACGCCTTGGGCTATGGCGGCAACGGGGTGTCCTTCTCAACATGGGCCGGCAAACGTCTGGCTGAACGCGTGAGCGGCAAAGATCTAGGCCAGGAAGTGTTCAAGCTGCCGATCTACAACAGCGCGCTGACCTACCCCCACTTTTTGCACCTGTTTCGCTCCGAGGCCCTCGCTCCATTTCGTCGCCTGGGTCAGCGTCTTTTGTACAAGCGGTATTGGTGGCAGGATGAAATGTGAATGGTAGGGCGTGCTGGACTCGAACCAGCGACCAAGGGATTATGAGTCCCCTGCTCTAACCAACTGAGCTAACGCCCCACCGAAGCGGTCGATTGTAAGGGGGCTACTTGTGCTGGCTCAGCGCATTGCCGACCAGCTTGGAGGTGATGTCCACGATCTGGATCATGCGGTCGTAGGCCATGCGGGTGGGGCCGATCACGCCCAGGGTGCCCACCACCTGGCCGTCCACCTCATAGGGCGCGCTCACCACCGACAGTTCCTCGTAGGGAACCACCTGGCTTTCGCCACCAATGAAGATACGCACCCCCTCGGCCCGGCCGGTCACTTCCAGCAGACGCATCAGCTGAGCCTTCTGCTCGAACAGCTCAAAGGCTCGACGCAAATGGGCCATGTCGGTGGAAAAGTCACTCACCGAGAGCAAATTGCGCTCGCCGGAGATCACCACTTCCTCCTGGGCCTGGGTCATAGCCTCACCGCCTACCGTCACTGCCGCCTGCATGAGGGCGGCAATTTCGCTGCGCAGGGTTTCCACTTCGCCCTTGAGCTTCTCGCGCACCTTCTCCAGGGTCAGGCCCATGTAATGGCTGTTGAGGTAATTGGCCGCTTCCACCAGCTGAGACTGGGTGTAATCGTGCTCGGTGGAAATGACCCGGTTTTGCACATCGCCTTCGGGCGAGACGATGATGACCAGAATACGCCGCTCGGACAGGCGCAAAAACTCGATCAGGCGAAATACCGAGGCTCGCCGCGGTGCCACCACCACGCCCACAAACTGCGACAGGCTGGACAGCAGGTTGGCAGCATTGGCAATCACCTTGTGCGGCTGGTCAGCGGCCAGTTCGGGGGCGGCAATCTGGCCGCGCTGCACGGTCAGCATGGTGTCGACGAACAGGCGATAGCCGCGTGCGGTGGGCACCCGCCCGGCCGAGGTGTGGGGGCTGGCGATCAGGCCCAGCTCCTCCAGATCGGACATGACGTTGCGTATGGTGGCAGGCGACAGCTCCAGCCCGGGCGCCCGCGACAGGGTGCGCGAGCCCACCGGCTGCCCCTCGGCGATGTAGCGCTCCACCAGGGTCTTGAGCAGCAACTTGGCACGTTGATCGAGCATGAGGCCATTTTAATGATGTAATTTATCCATGCAGCGCAAATTCCACCGGGTTGCCCTGATTGGCAAATACCAGAATCCTGTCGCCTCCGGCTCGGGCGGTGTGTCGCGTGGCGCGCTGGAGGAAGTGGTGCGCTTTTTGCACGCCCAGGCATGCCAGGTGGTGTTGGAGCAGCAGACCGCCGCCAACGCAGGCATCAGCGCCAGTGCGAACCTGCAGGTGATGGGTCTGGAAGATATTGGGCGCCACTGTGAGCTCGGCCTGGTGGTGGGCGGCGACGGCACGATGCTGGGCGTCGGCCGGCAGGTAGCCCATTTGGGCATGCCGCTGATAGGCATCAACCACGGCCGCCTGGGTTTCATGACCGACATCCCCTTTGGCAGTTTCGAGGCTATTCTGATCCCCATGCTGCGGGGTGAGTGTGTTGAGGAGCAGCGCAACCTGATGCAGGCGCGGGTGATGCGCAATGGCCAGTGCGTGTTTGACGCGCTGGCGATGAACGATGTGGTGGTGCACCGCGGCGGCACCTCGGGCATGGTGGAGCTGCGGGTGGAGGTGGACGGCCATTTCGTGGCCAACCAGCGCGCCGACGGCATGATTGTGGCCTCGCCCACCGGATCGACCGCCTACTCGCTGGCCAGTGGCGGGCCCATCCTGCACCCGGCCAGTGCCGGCTGGGTGCTGGTGCCGATTGCGCCCCATACCCTGTCCAACCGGCCGGTAGTGGTGCCCAACAACTCGGAGGTGGTGCTCGAGCTGGTCGCCGG
>Ga0129336_10000518_pt1 | contig 22478 bp, 20 predicted proteins | sample CPB6_02_DNA_FD_96878 | JGI IMG/M metagenome (GOLD analysis project Ga0129336, IMG submission 96878) | Freshwater to marine salinity gradient microbial communities from Chesapeake Bay, USA - CPBay_Sum_0.6_0.2_DNA | ecosystem: Environmental > Aquatic > Marine > Coastal | place: USA: Chesapeake... | reverse complement strand
TTGATCCCGGGATGGGCCTGGGGCAGCGCGCGGGCGGCCGAGGGGCTCCAGAAGTAGCTGGTCGATGCCTCCATGCGGATCTGCCCGGGTTGTGCGTGGGCCCAAAGCCGTGCGTAATGCTCGGGCTGTCGTACGAAGGCCTGATGCCGGGGCGGAAGGGGGTCGGCCTGGCTCCAGTAGTCCGCGCCGGCGTCGGGCGAAACGCGCAAAAATGCCGAACGGAACGTCGACGGATCCAGCTCCTCGGCGTAGAAATTGGGTTCCTTGATGCGCGACATGGCCACCCCCGGATGGGCGCTCAGCCAGTCCGCAAGCGTGGTGCTTCCGGATTTGGGCACCCCGATGAGCGCCGCATCGAGCACGGGTATCAACGCCATAAGGCCAGGCTTCGTATGCCGGTCCTGCGGCGCACCGCGACGAGGGCCCAGACGTTCCACAAAATCATCGTTCCCGAGGTCGCCCAGGCGGCCCCAGCCGCGCCGAGCCAGGGAATCAAGACCAAGTTGGCCCCTGCGTTGGCCGCGGCAGCGACGGTCATCGTGCGCCGAGCGGACTGCTCGTGGCCCGTCAGGTTGAGCAAGTACATTACCGGGCCGCACAAGGCGTTCACCACCTGCCCCAGCGCCAGGATGCGAAGGAGTCCGGCGAGCGGAACCAAATCCGCGCTAAACCACGAGAGCAGCCAGGACGCAAAGAGCACAATACCTATAAAGGCCGGCGCACTCACGGCGGCGTTCAGCAGGGCCACGCGCCGCACCTCATCCTGGAGCTCGTCGCGGCGGCCTTGGGTCCAGAGTTCCGAAATCTTGGGTCCGAGGGAGGCGTTGATGGCAAACTGCGCGAAGGTGATCAGGGTTCCGATTTTGAACGCAACACGGTAGCCGCCTACGTCGTCGGCGTCGAGGAAGTAGCCGAGCATCAGAGTGTCGGTCCAGGTCATGACCATGAACAGGGTGCCGGTCAGGAACATGGCGGTGGCCGTTCCGCGCAGTGCCCACAGGCTGCCCAGTTCAACCTGGCGCACGCGGAGCCATCCCGGGCCCACCGCTAGCAACGCAGCGGCCGCCAGCGCGCCCACGGCGTACTCGGGCCGGTCAAGGCCGGGAACCAGCGCCATGAACAGGGCCACGCCGCCCAGCATGATGCTGCTTTGCAGCAAACCAAAGGAGGCATAGCGGTGCTGGGCGCGCTGGGCCTCCGACCACACCTGCATGACGGTCCAGGCGGGCATGGCGAGCGCGGCACTCCGCCAGAGGCCCGTGAATCCCCCGTAATGTTCGGTCAGGAAGGGCGCGGCGAACCAAAGCACGGCCCCCACTAGCAGCGAACCGAGCAGCGAGGCGGTCATCGCTTGGTCCACAAAATGCCGGGCAGCTTGCGGACTGCGGGCGGGCACCTCCCGAATCAAGAGTCCGTCCAGGCCCCACTTAGCCGCCACCGAACCAATGCTGAGCACGGTAAAGGCCAACTCGAAGTAGCCGTACCCACTCGCCCCCAAGCGGCGCAGGGCCAGAAAGGCAAAGGCGTAGCCCGCCACCGCGCCCGCCACCTTGAGCGCCAGCACGAGGCCCGAACGGCGAAGGACCAGCTTCCAGGCATCCAAACGGGTCGACCATGAATACGGCATGCGGCAAAGGTCATACTTTTGGCGGCATGACCCATGCCCCCCGACCTTTTCGACTGGCGGTCAACGCGCGCTGGCTACTTGCGGGCTCGCTGGAGGGCACCGGGTGGTACAGCCACCGCCTGCTGGAGCGGCTGTGCGCCACGCCCGACTGGGAAGTGCACCTTTTCTTTGACCGCTGCGTCGAGGGCTTTGACTACCCCGGAGCGGTGAAGCACGTCGTGGGGCTTCCGGCGCGCCACCCCTGGCTCTGGAAGCTGTGGAACGAGCGCTCGGTGCCCTGGATGCTGTGCCGCATCAAGGCCGACGCCTACTGGTCGCCCGACGGCCTCTTGCCTTCGCGAACCGCCCTCAAGCGGGTTGGCTTGGGCGGACTACCCCTCGCGGCGACCGTGCACGACCTGAACTTTGTCCACCAGCCCGAGGGAATTCCGCCGCGGGTGGGCCAATACTACCGGCGGGTGGTGGCGCGCGGAGTGGCCGAGGCCAACCTGCTCTTCACCGTGTCGCAAACGTCCAAAAACGACCTTGCGGCGACCTACGGGGCGGACCCCGAACGCATCGTCGTGACCTACAACGCGCCCCAGCAGGCCTTTGCTCCGCAGGCGAACGGCGGCGAAGCGCGGCAGCGGTGGGCCGGCGGCAAACCCTATTTTTTGTTTGTCGGCGCGTTCACCCCGCGCAAAAACGTGGCGACCCTCCTGCGGGCCTACGGCGCGTTCCAGTCGCGGTATCCGGAGCGGAACGAGCAGCTCGTGCTCGTGGGAAATCCGCTGCACCGCGACGCTGAACTGGAACAGCTGGCGCGTGCGGCCGGGCCAGGGGTGCACTGGGCCGGACGTGCCGAAGGAAGCGAACTGAACGCCCTGTACTCGGGGGCCCTGGCCTTTTGCTTTCCCTCGAAGTTTGAGGGCTTCGGAATTCCCTTGATCGAGGCGATGGCTTCGGGCTGCCCGGTGCTCAGCAGCTCCGCCAGCTGCATGCCCGAAGTAGCCGGTGATGCCGCCCGGTACGCGGCGCCCGACGACGTCGACGCGTGGACGGAACTCCTCTATCGGGCTGCGACCGAAGACGCCCAGGAATGGATTCAGCGCGGACTCGCCCAGGCCGCCCGGTACGACTGGAACCAGAGTGCCGCCACCGCCCGCGCGGCCCTCGAAACCTTGCGCCCAGCCCGATGAAGCATACCGCGGGAGTGGACGAGGCCGGCCGCGGACCCTTGGCAGGTCCCGTGGTCGCCGCCGCCGTGCTCTGGAGGGACGACTACCGGATCGACGGGCTTACCGACTCCAAAAAACTGAGCTCCGCCCAGCGGGACCGCCTGCGGACCGAACTCGAGGACCTCTTGCCGCGAACGCACTGGGCCGTGGGCATCGCAAGCGCCGCCGAAATCGACGATAGCAACATTTTACAGGCGACCTACCTCGCCATGCACCGCGCCATTGCCCAACTCGAGCCCGCGCCCACGCTGCTGCTGGTCGACGGAAACCGCTTCAAGCCCTACGCCGGCATCGCGCACCGCTGCGAGGTCAAGGGCGACGCGCGATTTCAGGCCATTTCTGCCGCGTCCATCTTTGCCAAAACGGAACGCGACCGCCTGATGACCGCACTCCACGAAGAGTTTCCGCACTACGGCTGGGACCGTAACATGGGCTACCCCAGCCCCGCCCACCGCGCCGCCCTTGAGGTGCACGGCCCCAGCCCCTGGCATCGCCGTAGTTTTGCCTGGAAACCAAGCCAATTAAGCCTCGAACTATGAACCGAAACCGCATCGTCGCACGCGCTACCCTGGCCGCAACCGCCCTTGTGCTGGTGGGAGCTTGCGCCACCGAACCCACAAGCAACCACCCCATGGGTCCCGGGGTGGCCGGCAACGCCTTGTGGATGGCCGACGTTCCGTCGGTTGCCGCCGCCAGTGCCCAGGCCGGCGTCTTGGACAGCTTGGGCGACGCCTACCGCGACCTGCGCATCATTCACGGCGCCATGACGAGCTGGCCCGACGGCCGCGCCCTGCTCAGCGTGCACCGCACGGGCGAAATGGGCAGCTCGTGGATGCTGACTGCTCCGCGCGGAAGCTGGTCGCCCAACCAACTTCGCGCGCCCTACGAGGTGCGCACCTACAACGGGACCAGCCTGTACGAGGGCGAAGGCTGGGCGGACGCCGGTTCTGATGAATCCCTCTGGGTCACCACCAGCGACCTGCTGCTTGAAGAGGTGCTGCGCCGCCACCCCAACCCGGCGCGGCTCGACAGCGCGACCGAATACCTGCTCGAATCGCTTCCCGAAGGCGGAGTCGCCTACGGAGCCGAAGCCGCGTCGGCCTTTGGAGCGCCGAGCGCGCTCACGTTCCAGTGGAACGGGCCGCGGAACCTGGAAAGTTCCGAAGTCCGCTATCCCGACCGCACCGCCGCGCCCATTCGGTCGAGCGGCCGCGTGCAGCTTCCGCCCGTGGACAGTACCACGGTGGCCGTGGCGGGGAATTCCGTGCGCTTTACCGACGACGAACGCGAACTCGAAACCCTTGGGTCGGGGCAAGGCGCCTGGAAAACCTACATCCGCCGCGTGCCCTTTGTCATGGCAAGCTGGCAGCAGTGGGCCGACAGCAGCCACTACCTGCCGCACTGGACCCACCACGACTCGGTGACCGACCGCTGGACCAGCGCCTACCCGCAGTACCAGTACACGAAGTCCTACGGCCGGGTGTGGGTGAGTACCGACGACACGCTGCGCTTCGCGCGGAACGTGGCATTTCGCTTGGACCCCGTGGATTTTGACGGCGACTTCATTCAGGCGGACTTGCTGCGCGGTCGCGGAGGCGACCTCTGGACCCTGCGCGAAGACGACGGCGAACGCGCCCGATGGACCTTAACGTGGCGACCCTGGTCCCCGGTACCCGCAGCGACCCCCGCTGGTGAGGCGGGGAACGAGCCCGTGAAGTAGTCGGCCGGCCCGGGGCCGAACGAGGTCCGCAAAGAGTGCCCCAACGGCGGTTTTGCCCGACCTTTGCGGCATGCAATCCTTCGCTGAATCTATTTTGGCCGGAATTCCGGCGGAACTCCCCGCCCACCCTGGCATTGACCCGAACGTGCCGCACGCCCCGGTGCGCAAAGACATTTTGAGCGCGGACGAAAAAAAACTGGCCCTGCGCAACGCGCTCCGCTACTTCGAGCCCCGCCACCACGAAGTTTTAGCGCCCGAATTTGCCGAGGAACTCCGCCGCTACGGCCGCATTTACATGTACCGCTTTCGGCCGACCTATGCGATGCACGCCCGGCCGATTGGGGACTACCCCGCCCGCACGCCCCAAGCGGCAGCCATCATGCTGATGATCCAAAACAACCTGGACCCAGCGGTGGCGCAGCATCCGCACGAACTTATCACCTACGGCGGCAACGGGGCGGTCTTTCAAAACTGGGCCCAGTACCTGCTGACGATGCAGTACCTGGCCACGATGACCGAGGACCAAACGCTGCACATGCATTCGGGGCATCCCCAGGGGCTGTTCCCGTCGTCGCCGCAGGCTCCGCGCGTGGTGGTGACCAACGGAATGGTCATCCCCAACTACTCCAAGCCCGACGACTGGGAGAAGTTTAACGCCCTCGGCGTCAGCCAGTACGGCCAGATGACTGCCGGAAGCTACATGTACATCGGCCCGCAGGGCATCGTGCACGGAACCACCATCACCGTCATGAACGCAGCCCGCAAGTTCACGAAAGGTCCGCTCGAAGGCAAGCTGTTTGTGACCGCCGGACTGGGCGGAATGAGCGGCGCCCAACCCAAAGCGGCTTCGATTGCCGGACTGGTGAGCATCACGAGCGAAATCAACGCTGCGGCCGCCGAAAAGCGCCATGCTCAGGGCTGGGTTGACCGCCTGACCTATTCGGCCGACGAGGCCATTGACCAAGCGCTGGGCGCGCAAGCCGTGCAGGGCAACACGTCGATTGCCTTTGTCGGAAACACCGTAGACCTGTGGGAACGCCTGGTCGCCCGCAACGTCCACGTAGACCTCGGTTCGGACCAAACTTCGCTGCACAACCCGTGGGCCGGAGGCTACTACCCCCAAGGCTACAGCTACGAAGAATCCAACCGCCTCATGGCCGAGGATCCGGAACGCTTCCGTGCCGAAGTTCAAGCCACCTTGCGCCGCCACGTCGCCGCCATCAATACGCTGCACGCCCGAGGCATGTACTTTTTTGACTACGGAAACGCATTTTTGCTCGAATCCAGCCGCGCCGGAGCCGACGTCCTTGCCGCCAATGGACTGGACTTCGCCTACCCTAGCTACGTGCAAGACATCCTTGGCCCCATGTGCTTCGACTACGGTTTTGGCCCGTTCCGCTGGGTGTGCGCCAGCGGCTCCGCCGACGACCTGCGCAGCACCGACCGCATCGCCGCCGACGTGCTTCGCGCCCTGGCAGCCGAAGCACCCGACGACATTCGCCTCCAGATGGAAGACAACCTTCGGTGGATCGAACAGGCCGAGCAAAACCGACTCGTGGTCGGCTCGCAAGCCCGCATTCTCTACGCTGACAGCGTGGGCCGCATCGCCATTGCACGGGCCTTCAACCAGGCCATCGGCCGGGGCGAGCTGGGGCCTGTGGTCCTCGGCCGCGACCACCACGACGTGAGCGGAACCGACTCTCCCTACCGCGAAACCTCGAACATTTACGACGGGTCGCGCTTTACCGCCGACATGGCCGTGCACAATGCCATTGGCGACAGCTTCCGCGGGGCGACCTGGGTGTCGCTGCACAACGGCGGCGGCGTGGGCTGGGGCGAGGTCATCAACGGCGGATTCGGCATGCTGCTCGACGGCAGCGCCGAGGCCGACACCAAGCTCGAGCGCATGCTCTTATACGACGTCAACAACGGAATCGCCCGCCGCGCCTGGGCCCGCAACGCCGAAGCGCTGACCGCCATTCGGCGCGAGCTGGAGCGCAGCGCAGGGCTCCGTGTGACCCTTCCCGCGTTGGCTGACGACGCGCTGATCGACCGCGTCGCAGCCGAACATTTTTAATCCTACCTTCACGGCCATGAAAAAACTCATTGCCCTTTCGGCCGCGGCCCTGTTGGCCGCCGGCGTCGTGTCGTGCCAGTCCGGCGGTTCTGCCCCCGTGTCTGAAGGCGGAGCGCGCATTGTCTACGTCCGCCTCGACAGCCTCGTGAACCTGTACGAATACCACAAAGAAATGTCGGCCAAGTACGAGGAGGCGGCGAAAAAAGCCGAGTCCGAGTTGGTTCGCGGACAGCAAAACCTGCAGGCGGAGTACGACGTGCTGCAGCGCGCGGCACCGGGCCTGAGCAAGGTCGAGCTCGAGCGGGCCCAAATGGACTTTCAGCGCATTCAAAACAGCTACCAAATGCTCGAGCAGCAGAAGGGCGGCGAACTCCAGCAAATGGAACTAGCCATCAATGAAACCGTGAAAGAGCAGGTCGACAAGGCCATCGAAGCCATGAAGGGAGAAGAGCAAATCGACTTGGTGCTGATCTACGAAACCAACGTGCTCTTCGGCAGCGAAGCCCTCGACTATACGACCAAGCTGGCCGAGTACCTCAACAAGCTTCCAAAACCCAAGGCCAAGGACGAAGCGCCCGCCAAAAAGTAGACTTAACCCTGCCACGGTCGAAAACAAAAAACCCGGGCTCGCGCCCGGGTTTTTTTGGACTCGTGCGGTACCGCAACGAACTAGATTCCTGCGGCCTCGTTGAGCACGGCGCGCGAAATCACGATGCGCTGAATTTCGCTGGTGCCCTCATAAATCTGGGTGATCTTGGCGTCGCGCATAAGTCGCTCGACGTGGTACTCCTTAACAAAACCGTATCCGCCGTGAATCTGCACGGCCTCAGTCGTCACTTCCATCGCTACTTCGGACGCGTAAAGTTTGGCCATAGCCGATTCCTTGTCAAACGGTAGCCCCTGGTCCTTGAGCCAGGCCGACTTGAGCACCAGCAGACGAGCGGCTTCGACCTTGGTCGCCATGTCGGCCAGCTTGAACGCCACGCCTTGGTGCTCGCCGATCGGCTTTCCAAAGGACTTGCGCTCGGTCGCGTACTTGGCCGCGAGCTCGAGGGCTCCGCTGGCGATGCCCAAGGCTTGCGCGGCAATGCCAATGCGTCCGCCGCTCAGGGTTTTCATGGCAAACTTGAATCCAAATCCATCTTCTCCAAGGCGATTTTCCTTAGGAACTTTCACGTCGGTGAACATCAGCGAGTGGGTGTCGCTTCCGCGAATGCCCATCTTATCTTCTTTTTTTCCCACGATAAAGCCGGGCATACCTTTTTCAACTATCAGGGCGTTGATACCGCGGTGGCCCTTAGCCACGTCGGTCTGCGCAATGACGAGGTATATGCTGGCGGAATTTCCGTTGGTAATCCAGTTCTTGGTTCCGTTGAGCAGATAGTGGTCGCCCATATCGATGGCGGTGGTCTTCTGCGACGTCGCGTCCGAACCCGCTTCGGGCTCGCTCAAGCAAAACGCTCCAATCACTTCGCCGGTAGCAAGGCGCTTTAAGTACTTTTCTTTTTGCTCGGGGCTTCCGTATTGCTCGAGCCCCCAACAAACCAAGGAGTTATTCACACTCATCGATACCGAGGCCGAAGCGTCGATCTTCGAAATTTCTTCCATGGCCAGCACGTAGGAAACGGTATCCATTCCACTGCCGTGGTACTCGGGCGAAACCATCATGCCCATGAACCCTAGTTCGCCCATTTTGCGCACGCCCTCCGCGGGAAATTTCTGGTGGTCGTCGCGTTCGATGACGCCGGGAAGCAGTTCCGTCTGCGCGAAGTCGCGCGCGGCCTGCTGAATCATGAGGTGCTCCTCGGTAAGCTGAAAATGCATAATGTCAAAGGTTGGTGCCGCAAAAATAACACCGACGAGCCCCACCTTTGCCTAGTGCAATCGCCAAATTGGACCCAATACGGACCCTTTCGCCTGGTCGGCGTCATGTCGGGAACCTCGCTCGACGGCCTCGATCTCTGCGCAGCGGAATTTGAGCGCGTAAGCGACCGGTGGACCTACCGCATTCTGGCCTCGGAAACCCAGACCTACCGCGGGACCGAATGGCCCGAGCGCCTGACAGCCGCCTACCGCGACCGAGGAGCCCTTCGCACCCAAACCAGCCTTGACTTCGCCGCGTGGTGCCAAGCGCAATGGACCGATTTCGACCGCCGCCACGCCTTCGGAGCCCAGGCGGTGGCCCACCACGGCCACACGGTGGAGCACGACCCGCAGCGCGGAATCACGGTTCAAATTGGCCACGAAGCCTCCGTGTTTGCGTCGAGTCCCCTGCCCGTAGTCGGCGACTTTCGCAGCCCAAGCGTGGCCCGCGGCGGCCAAGGCGCGCCGCTCGTTCCCCTGGCCGACCGAGACCTCTTCGGCTCCTTCGCGGTCTGCATCAACCTGGGCGGCTTCTCCAACGCCTCGTGGACCGACGCCCGCGGGCTTCGCCGCGCGGGCGACCTCGGACCCTGCAACGGCCTGCTCAACCCCCTGGCGGGCGAACTCGGACTGGAATTCGACCCGGGAGGCGCCCACGCCGCCCAAGGCCGGGTGGCCCTGCCGCCCGAAGGCCCCGAAGCTTTGAACTCCCTTCGCCGCCTCCCCTACTACGCCGCGCCCTTCCCCAAAAGCCTCGGCCGCGAATGGATGGAGCGCGAATTTTGGCCGGCTTTTAACGCCCAGCGCCCCCCGCGCCCTGAAGACGCCTTGGCCACGGCCGCCGACCACATCGCCTGGTCCGTCGTCCACGGACTCCGCACCGCCCAGGCGCCCCCCGGAACCGCCCTGCTCAGCGGCGGAGGCGCCCACAACGCCGACCTCGTGGGCCGGCTGTCCGCCTACGGCCCCGAATGGACCTGGACCGTGGCACCCCTTGACGTGCTGGAAGCCAAAGAGGCCCTCGCCTTTGCCTACTTGGGGCTGCTCCGGCTTCGCGGCGAACCCAACGTCCTCGCGAGCTATGCGGGCGGTCCAGTTGACGGTTGCGACGGCACGATTTTCGGTGCACGCCCCAAAACCTAACATTCAGGGAAGCAATATTTAACCTGCGCCCCCTACCTTGGCGCCACCTAGCAAAAATTACCCATGTACACCCTCATGATTGCCCTCTTTGTGCTTGGCTACGCGGCCATCGCCTTTGAGCATTCCCTTAAAATTGACAAAGCTGCCTCGGCGCTGATTACCGGGGTGGTCCTTTGGTCAGTGTACATTCTAGGCGGAGCCGACCTGCATACCGCGGAACAACACCTGCTCGAGCACGTGGGCGAAATCGCCTCCATTCTGTTCTTTTTGCTCGGCGCCATGACCATTGTGGAGGTCGTCGACGCCCATCAGGGTTTCTCGGTAATCACCGACCGAATTCGCACGACCAAACCCGTTGCCCTTCTTTGGACCTTGGCATGGATTACGTTTTTCCTCTCTTCGGTACTCGACAACCTGACCACGGCAATCGTGATGGTTTCTCTTGTCCGTAAGCTCGTGAACGACCAACAAATGAGGTGGTTTTTTGGCGGAATCATCGTCATTGCCGCCAACGCCGGCGGAGCCTGGTCGCCCATTGGGGACGTAACGACCACGATGCTCTGGATCGGGGGTTACGTATCCACCGGCATCCTCATAACCTACATCTTCTTGCCTTCGGTAGCCGTACTCCTTGCTCCGCTGGTGTACCTCAGCTTTACCCTCAAGGGAAGCATTGAGCGCCCCGACTTGCCCTCCAGCGAAGGGCAAAGCCCCATAACCCCACGCGAAAAAACCCTGGCCCTTGTCTTTGGGGTGGGCGGACTTCTGTTTGTGCCCGTGTTCAAAACCGTCACGCACCTACCCCCCTTTATGGGAATGATGCTCAGCTTGGGCGTGCTTTGGGTGGCCACCGACCTGATGCACCGCGGCAAGGACAATGCCGCGCGAAGCCAGGTCGGAATTCTCAGCGTGATTCGCAAAATCGACACCCCCTCAGTGCTGTTTTTCCTCGGAATCCTGCTCGCCGTAGCCAGCCTTCAAACGGCCGGTCAACTCAAGGACTTGGCTTCAGGACTGGATTCAGCCTTCGACACCACCACCCAGATGGGCGTGTACCTGGTGGGCGGAATCATCGGGGTCCTAAGCGCCATTATTGACAACGTGCCGTTGGTGGCTGCCGCCATGGGCATGTACGACATGGTTCCCGGAACCTACTTTGCTCAAGATGACTTCTTTTGGAAGTACCTCGCCTTCACCGCGGGAACGGGCGGATCGATCCTCATCATCGGCTCTGCAGCCGGCGTTGCCATTATGGGATTGGAAAAGATCCCCTTCGGCTGGTACCTCAAAAAAATCTCCTTCCTCGCGCTTCTGGGGTACTTTGCGGGCATCGCCGTCTACGCCGTGCAGCGCTGGATCATCTTCGGTTGATAACTTGTGTGCTTCGGCACTGTATTTGTTCCAAACCCTTCGGAATTTAGTACCCTATGAACGTGCCTTTTCTTCAAATTGAAATGCCAGCTGAGGCTGCGACGAGCGCCCTCCCTGCAGAACCGGTTGTGACCGAAAAAACCATGACCATTATTGACTTGATGTTCTCCGGGGGCATCGGCGGACAGCTCATTATGGGCAGCATGCTGGCCCTTTCGGTGCTCATGGTTTACCTGTTTGTCGACCGCTACCTCGCGATTCAGCGCGCCAACAAGCTCGACGACAAGTTCATGCGCGACATCAAGGACTTCATTGCCGCCGGCAACATGCAGTCCGCCCTCAATACCTGCGAACGCAGCGACACCCCGGTCGCACGCATGATTGGCAAGGGAATCAAGCGCATCGGCAAGCCGCTGCAGGACATTTCTGCCTCAATCGAGAACCAAGGCAAGCTCGAAATCCAGCAGCTGGAGCGCAACATGCCCTACCTCGCGACGATTGCGGGCGGCGCCCCGATGCTCGGCTTCTTGGGAACCGTCATCGGTATGATTCTGTCGTTCCGCGAAATGGCCAACGCCGGCGCGGGAGTCCACGTCGACATGCTCGCCGAGGGCATCTACGTAGCCCTGACCACGACGGTTGCGGGCCTCATCGTAGGCATCATCGCCTACTTCGCCTACAACTACTTGGTGATGCGCGTCGAGTCCGTCATCTACAAGATGGAAGTGAGCGCGACCGAGTTTCTTGACCTCCTGCACGAACCGCTGTAGCCATGAACTTACGCAGCCGCAGCAAGGTCAGCGCCGAGTTCAGCATGTCGTCCATGACGGACCTCGTGTTCCTCCTTCTGATCTTTTTTATGCTCACCTCGACGCTGGTCACCAGCAGCGCGCTCGACGTCATTTTGCCCAAGAGCAAGGCGCAGAGCGTGAATAAGGCGTCCATCACCGTCACGATCAACAAAGACCTTCAGGTCAGCGTGAACGAAGACGTGGTAGCCATGGAACAGGTAGAAACCCAACTGCTCACCCTCGCCAGCAAAGACCCAGAGGTCGTGGTCATTCTGCGCGCCGACGAGTCGGTGCCCACGGGCGAAACCGTGCGAATCATGGACATCGCGTACCGCAACCGACTGAAGTTGGTGCTTGCGACCGACCCGAAGTAACTCGACCGCTTTTCGCCGCATGAGTTCCGCCCAACACGATAAAAAAGACCGCAACAAGGCGTTGGTGACCACCTTCTCGGTGCACGCCGTGCTGCTGGTATTTTTTGCGTTTTTTGGGCTGACCTACCAAGATCCTCCGCCGGAGTATGGAATCCCCGTGAGTTTTGGCAATTCGCTTGACGGAGCGGGCGACGACGTGGCCGCCCCCGACGGCGACGAGGCCCCATCGGCTGCGGAGCCCGTTTCAGCCGAGTCGGAGGTCATAACCCAAGATTTCGTAGACGCCCCCTCGGTGTCTTCTGAAAAACCCAAAGACACCAAGGTCGAGCGTACGGTCGAAAAGCCCGCTGAGCAGGCTCCGAAGCCGTCCAACGAGCTCTCCAATCGCCTCAAAGGCTTTGGCAAGCCGGGCGGCACCGCGGGCGGCACCGGCAGCGGACAAGGCAGCACAACCGGCGGCGGCGACCAGGGCTCCCCTAACGGAAGCGGCACGGGTAACGGAACCGGAGGCTCCGGCGGAGGCAACTACCAGCTGGGCACCCGGTCCGCTTTAGAGCGTCCCAAGCCTCGCTACGACTGCGACGGAGAGGGCGTCGTGGTGGTCAAGGTGTATGTGGACCGAAATGGGGTGGTGAAACGCGCTGACGGCCAAGGCCAGAAGGGGTCGACCACCTCTGAAGAATGCTTGATTCGTCGCGCTGAAGAAGCGGCGCTCAAAACCCGCTGGCAAGGAGACGCCTCTGCCCTTGAACTGCAAGTGGGGACGATTCGCTACACCTTCCAGCGAACCTAAGTCATGAGCCGATTCGACGAGGCCTGCGAATGGCTCGTTCAGCGGTTGCCTATGTTTCAGCGGCAGGGAGGTACACCGGCCACCTACCGCATGGACCTCACAAAAACCGAGGCTTGGCTCGAGCGGCTCGGCAACCCCCACCGCGCCTATCCCTGCATTCACGTGGCCGGAACCAACGGCAAGGGGTCGACCTGCCACATGCTTGCGAGCATTTTTCACGAGTCCGGCCGGGTAGTGGGTCTGCACACCTCGCCCCATATGCTGGACTTGCGCGAGCGCTTCCGGGTGGGCGGGAGGCTGGTCCCAGAGCGCTGGGTCGCTGATTTTGTCGACGCCCATCGCGCCGACATTCTCGAACTGGATCTGAGTTTTTTTGAGGCCACGGTGGGCATGGCCTTCGCCGCCTTTCGCGACGCCCGCGTCGACCTCGCAGTGGTGGAGGTGGGCATGGGCGGACGCCTCGACTCCACCAACGTCGTGACGCCGCTCGTATCGGTGGTCACCAGCATCGGCCTGGACCACATGGCGTTTTTGGGTCCGGACCGCGCCAGCATCGCTCGGGAGAAAGCTGGAATCTTCAAGCCCCACGTACCCGTCGTGGTGGGCGAATGGGACGCTGAAGTACGTCCAGTCTTCGACGAGGTGGCCTCGCAGCTCGACCGCTGCACCGTGCACTACATAGGACCCAGCGACGCGACCTACCCTACCGACCTGCTAGGCGACTACCAAGTGCACAACGTGCGCACTGCGGTCGCTGCGGCGCTTCGCGCCCGTCCGGGCCTTGCCGAGCACCAAATTCGGCGCGGCCTGCTCAAGGTGGCCGCCAACACCGGACTGCGCGGCCGATGGGACCTACTCGAGCCGGATCGGCCCATGGTGGTGGCCGATTCCGCCCACAATGCGCACGGCTGGGGACCCGCCATGGCCCAGTGGGAACGCGTGCGGCGCGGAAGGCGCTCCGCCATGGTGCTGGGCGTGGTAAACGACAAAGACACCGACGAAATGCGGGCGCTCATTCCCCGCGACTGCCGGGTGTACGCGTGCGCGCCGAGCATACCTCGTGCCCTGCCGGTGCGCGAATGGGCGGACCTTCTGCAGGTCGCCGGAATCGACGTCACCGAATGCCCTTCGGTGGCCGACGCCCTCAACCGCGCCAAAGACGACGGGTACCAAGCGATATATGTGGGCGGATCCAGTTTTGTAGTCGCCGACGCCCTAGCCGCTTACAGCGAGGGGCGGGTCAGCAGGCGACGCTCGGCTTCGAGCGACTGAAGGTTGGCCGAAGCCATCGTGCGCTTTTGAACCGCCTCTAGGTACTTGGTTTCTCGACTGGCCAATAGGAACATCGTGCTTTCGCCCAGGGTGAAGCGGCGGCGCTCCTGCTGCAGCAGCGCATACGAGGCCGCCTCGGCACCGAGCAGTGCTTTGAGTTCGGAGTCGAGCGCTTCTACCTGTTGGGCGAGCTGGCGCTGGAGGACTTCTACTTCGTTATGGACGCTCGCGGCATTGGCTTCTGCTGCGCGCAGGCGCGCCTGCGCTCCGGCCAAGTCCGCACGTGCCTTTTGATTGAATAAGGGCAGCGCCAATCCGACTTTCCACTGCACGGCCTCGGGGTTCCAAGTGCTTCCGCCCCACTGAAGCATGCGGTAGTCCACGTAGGGAGCGGGGAGCCATTGCGCCCACGCCGTCGTCACGGCGAGCCGCTCGCGGCGGAGCACCGACGACACCATCGCCAGCTCCGGAACCCCATTTAGCGATTGGGGCTCGGCGGACGCAGGCGGCGAAAACCCTAGAATTACGGGCCGAGAATCCGGCTGGGCGCCGCTTAGGTCGGCCGTGATGTCGTCGGCACCTCGGAGCATTCGTTCCACATTGGCCCGGGCGGCCGCACTAAAGCTCTGCTGCTTGGAAGCATCCGTTCGGCGGTCCACCCACGACAGGTAGGCTTCAAGGGTATCCATTTCGCTGCGCTCTCCCAAGCGAAAAGCCTCGCGCACCAGGCGGAGGCGCTCCTCGGCCACCGCAACTGCTTCGTCGACCGCCGACTGAACCTCTACTTGGGCCTGCCAGAAGGTGTAGACCTTGACCGCCTCCAGACGGAGTTTGCGCTCAACCCGGTCCCGTTTCGCCTGTTCCACTTCAAGATCCCTAGAGGCCGCATTCCATGCATACTGCCGGTCGCTGAAGATCAAGGCTCCGCCCAGTGGGGCTGAAATACCCAAGTTCACCAAGCCCTCCACGGGCGTCTTGCGCTCGGGATTAATGAACGCTCCGGTAGCTTGAGCGGCACCGCCCACAAGGTCGATTCCGCCCGGAAGGCCCACGCGGGCCTCTGCACGATCGAGGCGGTACTGCAGGTCGTTGCCGTAGTCCTTCCCCTCGCTGGCCAAGTCCAATCTGGGTTCAAAGGCTGCGAAGGCTGCCATCCGCTTGGCCTGGACCTCGCGCACTTTGGCCTCGGCAATGCGAACCTCACCCGAACGGTCCAAAGCCATGGACATGAACTCGTTCCAAGGCAGCACCTGCGCCACAGCCGGAACGGCACCAAAAACGACAAGGACTAGGGCTCGGATCATCGCGAAGCCTGAGGCTTAGGTTCTCCCGGACCGTTGGCGGGAAAGCCGTTAAACTGCCGCCAGAGTTCAAACCACATAGGAACGTCGTTCAGCAGCAGGGTCGCCGTCACGTGGGTGCCCGGTCGCGCATTAGTGGGCCATTTTTCGGTGGGCTCGAGGACCACGGCAAACAAGCCTTCGGCATCGGCTTGCGAGGCTATGTAGCGGACTTTGGCCGAAAAGAGGCCCACACTGGAACGCGGCCAACCGGGAATTTGAAGGATTGGCCATCCATCAAGGGCGCAAAGTGCGGAATCGCCCACAGTAAGCAACGGCACATCAAAAGGCTTGACTTTAGCCATTACCACCGAGGGGGCGCCCTCCGGAGCCAAAAAGAGCAAGGGTTGGTCTTTTTTGACCGAGGCCCCGGGGGCCACATAGCTCAACTGCACCACAAAGCCGTCGCGGGGCGCGAGCAGGGCGCGGTTACCTTGACGGCGCTGCACTCCGCCCACCTTAATTTCAGCGTCGGCCAATGCGTCTTGTGCCGAGGCCATGTCCGCCGCGGCTGCGGCACGCTCGCTCTGGAGTTTGGCGATTTTCTCCTTCCACTCTGCCGACTTGCTGCGGGCATTCAGCCGTGAGGACATCCAATCCTGCTCGGTAAATTCAGCCTTAGAGCGGGCCTCTTGAGCTTTGGTTTGGCGCTGCTCCCACTCCAAACGGCTCAGGGCGCCCCAACGAAACAAGCTGTCAGCCCGCTGGGCCTGAAGCCCCGTGTATCGGGCCTCAAGGGCTGCCGCCTGGTACTTCGCGCTGTCTGCGCGGACTTTGCGCCAAGCCGCCGCGATTTGAAGGGGCATCGCGAATTGAGCCTGCTGAATTTGCACCTCAAGGGCGGCCATTTTTTGGCGGAATCCATCCACGGCGTTCGACTTGGCATCACGCCCTAACTCAGTATTGGTTAATACGTTGGGATCCATGTACTCCGTGCGGGTTTCTTCGAGCAGCGCCAGGGTATCTCCCTTTTTTACGGCATCCCCTTCACGTACCATCCAAGCGGCCAGTCGCCCATCTTCGGCCATGGCTAGGGGCATCATGCGGTCCATCGGATCGTCGAATACTAGAAAGCCCTCCGTGGCCACCGTTTGGGTCCAGGGCAAAAAGAACGACAAGACGACAAAGAACGAAACGCCAACAATCCAGCGCCGCGGCCGCACCCACTGGTCGGTGGCGCGAGTTTCCATGCAAATTTGCCGAAGCTCCTCGGGAATGTCGGCGTGTTCAATGTCAAAGTCACTGAAGGCCTGGGGCTTGAGGTCGCGGGTCCAAAAGGCCTTGTCGAGCTTTACGACCGAAGTCAGCATGTCAAACAGGGATTCCGCACTAGAAACGAGCTTTTCAAGACTCGTCAAAATGGTTAAAAAGATGATTTCCACCGCGACAAACTGACCAATGGATACGCTGCGGTCGACCACGAGCCATCCACCCGCAATGAGCAACAAGGCGGTGAACGCCAAGCGCAGACCGACCATGATAGAGTTCATGCGGTAGACCACCCTAAAATGGTCCCGACGGTTGCGCAGGTAGCCTACGAGCAGCCTCGAAACCGAGTCGTAAGGAGGCGGCGAATGCGGAACTTCCGACCGCGCTCGAGCAAAATTCTCGATTTGATCTGCGATGCGGTACTTCTCGGAACTTTCGTCGATGCTGTAGCCCAATCCGCGCGAAAAACCGTACCGAATCAGGATGCCAGCGATACCTAAGATCAAAAAGGAAACCGCGACGAACATGAAGTCGTAGAGCATCAACAACAAGAAACCGAAGAGCAGCTGAAGAATAGCCGCCGAGGCTGTAACCAAAATCTTGGGAAGCTCCTTTTGAATGGTAATCGTATCAAAAAATCGGTGGACACGCTCGTACCATGATTTTTGGTCTTCGTCAGGCACCGCTGCGGGCATTACCGACATGAAGTAGGTGGCGCTCCGCACAAAAATCCGCTGCTGAACCCATTCCGACAGGCGCATTTGGAACAACCCGAAAAGGCCCATAAAAAGGCTCGAAACCACCACCAAAACGGTCAGAATTAGCCAGGTAGAAGACAAGCGTCCGCCCATTAATTGCCCTACGAGCGCTTGCACGCCAAGGGGGAGCATAAGGCTGAATGCTCCGCTTAGTACAGCAAAAGAAAGAATGCGCAAAATGTCTTTGCGGTCCCATAGGAGCAGGGAAAAAAGACGTTTAAATGCCTCTGAGGTTTTAGTTTTTGCCATGACGCCGCATGTACCAAACAACGTGCCGTGTCAGCTAGAACTTCCAGCTGAGGCCCGTGGTACTGTACAACGTAAACTGGGGCACGTCAGTTCCCGCCGGATAGGCAGCATAGTTGAGCTGGCCAATGACCACGAGGCTAAGGTCAGGACGCAGGGGGGCCGAAAGCCGAGAATTAATCATGGCCCGAATGTCCTCGAACCGCCCGAAGCGCGGCTGGTAGTATGCCACTGTGGTCCAGCGCCATTGATCCCATTGCCGGTCCAAGCTGAGGTAGGTGTTCAATCGCAGCGCATGGTCGGTTTTGGCCGAAAACGACTCCACGTCGTACTCATACATGAGCAGCGGGTTGATGTAGAGCTTAACCCCTGGCGCCGAGATCGCGGTGTAGCGCGGACCGCCTCCCAGGTTGAAGCGGCGCGCTATCCGCATGGGCAGGTTGCTTTGCCATTCCACGAAGTACTCCGCCGTGATTTTCTCGTTGTAGATGCGGTTGTACCGCACGTGAAGCATGCCGTTACGCTCGAAATCAAACTTGCTGTCGCCCAATCGAGTCGCCCAGTTGGCGCTCGCAATTCCGTACCAAACGTGGTGGTCGACTCTCCGGGTTGCGTTAACCGAGCCGTTCAACTTGAGCAGCAATGCCTGCGTTCCCCCGAGGTAAAATCCGCCGTCCACCCGGCCGTGAATTTCTTCGGTCGTGTCTTGCTCCGCAGGTCCGCGCATCGCCTCGACGTTGACGATTTGCGCATAAAGCACGGGCATCCACCCCCAACTTAAAACGAACATCCACGGTTTCACGCGTCAAAAATACCTAAATCACACGGCGCGTATGTTTGCAGTATGCTTGCAAACCGATTATTTATCGCATTCTTGGCGCTGAGCGCCGCGGCCTATGGGCAATCCGACGACCTTCAGCAGCGCATCAAAGGCTTTCAGTCGGAGCTAGCCGCCAACTACGCGGTGAAAACCCTTAACCTTCAGGGCGAATCGCTAGGCGCACTGGAACAAGAAGAGCCCGCCTTCAGCGCGCACTTCAAGCTCGAAGCCAAAGAAAAGAGCGAAGACAACCTCGGCCGCAGCACCAAACTCAACGTCCACGTTCGAGTCTTTGAGTTCGCATCCGCCGACGACCTCAACTGGGCCATGAAGCGCTGGATGCCCGACTTCATTGACCATAATGCCGTCAAGCCCGGCCGCGATTCCAAAACGCTTCCTCACGCCGACCCCGCAGTGGTGGTGGTCGAAGGAACCGTTATTACCGTGCTGACGCTGCCCTGCCCACAGTTTGACTTGGAGCGCTTTCGCGCGTGGCGCAAGCACCTTCTGACCTATTTCGGTGGGGCCTCCTCGGTGGTCATTGAGGTTCAGGGCTGCGAAGGCCCATTGCTTTGGACCAAGAATGCTCCGGACCCCAAGGATCGGACGTGGAAGTAGTGCGGAACTGACTCGCATGGAATGAAATCGCGAGCCATGCGTCGTGCGCCGTCACGCGGGTTCGCTGATTCCAGTCCGCTGAAGTGCGAGCCACGCGCATGGCGTGGTGCAACGCGCGTAGGCCCAATCCGCTCTTTTTATGCCAGTTATGCATAGTTTCGAGGGCGTCCCGTGAATATCCGGCGTCCAAAGCAAAAGACTCAATGGGCATGGCTCCGTTGCCGTTCCAGGGACCACGGCTGCGCTGCTGGTCGACCGCGTGGCGGAGCTTGAATACGAGCTCATCCCAGGGTACGGACATGCGTTCGTCGCGCATCGACAGCGCTAAGGCAATGTGGAATCGGTCGAGAAACGGAGCCGAAAACCGCTCTTGGTACCGCGATATACGGTTTGCAGAGCAGGTACACTTCAGGTGGTCGTGACCCGAGAAACCGCACGGACAAGGGTTGGTAGCTCCGATTACCAACGGGCTGGGCAGCGATTCGCGCGACCACAACGACTCCATGGGTTTGCGCAGCCCTTCCAAGGTGCGAACCGGCATTTCGCCCAACTCGTCCAAAAAAAGCACCCCAGTCCCGGCTGCCCAGAATGCGCCCTTGGCCCCAACGAGCTGAACCGGAGTGAAGTTTGAAGGCGGTTCGACGTAGGGCAAATTGGGCTCTACCGCACTTCGAAGCAGGTGAACTGCTCGGGCAAACTCCGTTTTACCAACGCCCGGTGCGCCGTACAAAAAGGCCGGATGCCTTCCTGCCGCTACCAGACCTAGGGCGGTAACGGCCTTGGGACTGAGCTCCAAACTGGGCCATGTTGGAGTCGTGCGCAATCGGCCCGACACTTCTGCACCCTCCACCGGCCGGCCTGTGCGCACCACGGCAAGCACTTCCGCTAAAGTCTTCACCGGAGACCACAGCGCGCCCTGCGGCTTCCACGCGGCCGTAATTGGGTAAATGAATATGCCTGCGTCGGCGGGCGGTGCCGGACGATCGACATCGACCCAGCTCACCAAGGCTTTGAGGTCCAAGGTCCCCATGGCGCGAAGTCCGTCGCGAAACGGCACTTGACCCGAGGCCATGAGTACCCCCAGTGCGATGGGCAAGTCCATAGAGCTCCCAAGCTGCCAAGGACGTGACGGATGGAACGAAACCGTGATGCGCTTTCCCGGCCACTTAGCGCCCACCTCAAGTAGGGCCGAATGAATGCGGTTAGGGGCCTCGCGAACCGTCGAATCGCGGGTTCCGACCATATGAAACGAAAATCCAGGCGTCGCAGCTACGTCTACGCGCAGCTCGTGCCATCGGGCCTCAGCCCACACCCAAGTCAATAAAGAAACTACCATGGCGCAAACCAACGGCCCCTTGGACTGGGCAGTCGGTTGCAAACGGATTTAGTCGCTTGATTCGGATACCCCGTCTGAGGTCACTCCTCCAGGCCCCATGAACGCTGAAGTTCCGGGTTGAGAAAAACGTGGCTGTAAAAGCTGAGGTCCGCAGACTGAAACAGGGTAAACCCATTGAACTCCAAGTGATAGTCGACCTCCGATTCCACACTTCGGAGCACCCAACGCTTTTGGCCCTTATTCCATAGGAACACCCCCAACTCCTCGGCGGAATCCGGAACTGGCTTGAACTGCACAATATCCCACTCGTACAAATGCGTACGGCGCCGGTCGCGCAAACCAACCGCCTCATCCACGTGCGCGTACTCCAACGGCTTTCCCGTCCACCAAAAACCGTCGGGCGAATAAAAATCCGTTCCCTCAATTCGTCGTAGGTATCCCACGATTTGGTCTCCGATGCGGAGTCGGTAGCGCTGTTCCTGCATACAGAGGTAACCCGCAAGCTACCAAATTGTTGTGTGCTACACCCCCAAGTCCTTCAAGGCCGATCGGACGGCCTCTGCGCTCAGCGCCTGGCGGCAGGCCCAGTCCCCGCGGCGGCACCCGTCGGCCCCAAAAATGCTGCAGGGCTGACAGCCCAAGCGCACCTCAGCCGCCAAATGCCGCACCGGACTGGGCGCGGCGAACCCGCCGGCCGGATGCGTTCCCGCCCATAGGGCCACCGCCGGTACCTGATAACGGTAAGCCAAATGCTGGGCGGCCGAATCGCACACCACGGCGGCGCGGGCGCGAAGCCACAGCGCTTCTTCTTCTCGAGCAGAACTACCAAGGGCCGAAGCAAAACCCTCGGTTGCTGGATCGTCTGCACCTCCGAGGAACATCACCTCGTAGCCTTCCTGCTGCAGCTGACGCCCTAGTCGAGCTGCTTCGTCGAGCGGCCATCGCTTCGATTCTCGGCTCGCGTGCGGCGCCAGGAGCACGAGGCTTCCGCGGGGAGGGACCGCCGGCAAATCCCGGCATTTCGTCCAACCCAAGGCGGCAAGCTCCGCAAAGTGCAGCTCGTAGGCATTCGGGGCCGACTGCGCGCGCCCGGCCAGTACCGCGCGCCGCTCCGGTCGCGGTTTGGCCGCATGGCCCTGGGGAATTTGAAGCACGCGTGCGATCCAACGGCTGCTTCGGGTGCGAAGGTGGCTGTGCGCGTCGTACCACGCGGTGAGGTCCGCAGAGCGCATCCAGCCCCACCAAAACCACATCAGCGCAAAAAAGCGGCGGTAGGGCCCGCGGTCCACGTCCAGCCCGTGCACTTCGATGCCCGGGTGCGCCGGCAGGCGCTCCGCCCAACGGGGACGCGTAAAAAGGGTGATGCGGTCGCCGTCGTTTGCCACCTGCGACAGCACCGAATGAAGCAAAACCACGTCGCCGAAGGCCGAAAAGCGCACGACGCCGAGGTGGCGTTTAGCCTTGAGCTCCATAAAGTGCCGGATTGGTTGCCGGGTCGTTGTACAGCTTGAACTGGCGGTAGGGCGTGTAGCGGACCGCACCTGAAACGACCTCAGACCAGAGCCGAGCGCAGGCCTCCATCAAGTCGGCGTGCTGGGCGTCGGCTGCCGAAAGCCGCTCAGCGCAGGCCGCTCGGTGCCCTTCAGGTGCGTCGCGACGGTCGACTTCCGCACGAAGGTGGTAGCGCTTGAGCTGCAAAATGCACAGCCGGTCGAGGGCCCAGGCCAAGGATTCCGTGCGAAGGGCACCTTGGGCGGGCGGCTCCGGCTGAAGCAATTGGGCCAAGCGAAGGTCCAGGGCCTCCACCGCGTCGGTGCGCTCCTGATTCAGGGCGTCGATGCGGCGCTTGATTTCCATGAGCTCGCCGGCGGGCAGGTCGGTACGCCGAACCTCGTCTTCGAGG